>ERZ1673737.1796-NODE-1796-length-19602-cov-4.267458_pt1 | contig 19602 bp, 18 predicted proteins | sample MGYA00580211_ERZ1673737 | MGnify/ENA primary metagenome ERZ1673737 (study PRJEB41218, sample SAMN15661789) | gut metagenome | host: Homo sapiens | place: Canada: London | collected 2015-08-20/2019-03-30 | study: EMG produced TPA metagenomics assembly of... | reverse complement strand
GCCCGTGCCGGTCTTGTTGCCCTCGAGTTCTGGGATCCCAAGACCCAGAAATGGGGCCAGGCTCACATGCAGGCCCGTTACAGTATCCTGCGCACCTTCCTCACAGCCGGTGATGACTTCGTCAAGCTTTCTTACAGCAAGGAGGATCTGTCCGACCTAGAGATACATCTTGATCGGTCTAAGATTCTGACTCATGGACGTCCTGCTGTCGAGAAATACCTCCAGAAGCTGCACGTATACAAGAGCACCGCAGACATTGCCGCTGGTAAGGGATTGTATGATGATATCACGTCTGTTGATAGCTGGTGGGGAATCAAGGTGCGGGATGTTGTTCTTAAGAACAAGGTCCCTCGTAAGATCTTTGTTCAGGCCAACACTATCCTGGAGGGTGATCAAGTCACCCTGAAGGAGTATGAGCCAACTCTTGAGGGTATGATCCAGAGCTTTGCTGAGCGCAAAGTCTGAGCCAGGCATTCTAAGCATCTAAGTAAAAATGAGACCAATACATACTTGTCTCCCATGTTGAGAATCACCCGAGCCATTGTAACCTTTGGAATAAATCTGCTCAGACAAGATGACTACCATTTGCTGTATGGTGGTTGTATGAAGGTTGATAGCATAGGTAGATAGAAGAACATATATATATCGTGTGCTCCGTACAGCTGCACTTTCATAGCTGAAATGCTCCTTTACTCGGTAGCCATAATATCAACAATACACTCGCAATCAAACATATATCGCCAACACATCCGTGTTTTGTAGATTGGACCGCCAAGTTTGTGACGGCTAGTGAGGCGCTCGGACTTACCGCCGAGTCGATCTACGCTTCCCCAACCTCTAAGCGCTCTCACCTCTCTACTCCGTAACTCCTTTGACATTCCTAAACCACGACGAAGTCCACCAAGCGATATAATTATCCCGATTGTTTTGGTATAGAGATTGTGTGGGTCTCTGTGCGCTAGTGCGAGAAACGGCAGACATCGCAACTCCTTAACATCGTCTTGGGCGTGTTCACCTCAGACCAGACCGCGAGAGGACCCAATAATCATTTTGGGTTATTCAAACTGTGACGCCTGAGTCGCTTCAGGCAAAATAAAGCACGGTGTCGCGAGAAACGCCGCCGTCCCATTCATCAAACACGGCGTGCCCGCACCCGCCAGCGAACTCCCCAGAGGAGCACGACGACTACTACATCACACCCCCGCCGCACTCTCCAGCAGCGTCTGCCTCAAGCTCCTCATCTCCCAATCCGCCGCCCTTTTCATCCCTTTTCTTCGCTACTTCGCCCGACCCCAATCGCGCGAACAAAGTCACCGAACCTGGTCCCGCCTGTCACCCAGCCGTAGCACCTCCGCCACCAGTCGAGGCGCCGCTCGAACCGGCCCCTTCGTCGGCGGTTGTTGCTGATACAAAAGCTTCTTTCTCCGAACCCAAAAACGAAGGCTCCGGAAAGTGTTCCGACGACAGCGAACCGCCTCCACCCTACGAAGAAGGTTACAGTCCACTTGAGTCATTCACCTACGTTATGGCTGCTGCAGGAGGTGCTTCAAGCATCATCACTCAGGTGCAGCAAACGGGAGGTCCACCGATCAATACTCTGGGAGGTATGTATTTGGCGCAAAGTTGTGGGAGCTTGCTATCTGTTGCTAATTAGCAATACAGATATTGGCGGTGATGAGCATATCACGCTTGACCTTCGGTAAGGACTTGTTGCAACATGACCCGTTTGATTTCTTTATTTTTAATCAGTGTATAGTGGCACCCGGTTTACTCTTTCGCGGGACGAATTGCTAACCCTGCCGGAATTCGTTCTATTGTCTCTTTTCCCTAACGGCCTACTTCCGGATGGACATGCCACCACAAACGGATTCCATGACAGTGATGTCTATGCCGTCGATGTACGTGGACCTACATATTGGAAATAAATGCCAGACTTCTGACAGCTATCATACAGTACGACCCGGCTTCGCTCCAGTATATGTTGGACTTCTTCCGCACAGTTGCTCAAACCATCCCCTCGTCATTGCCATCTGGCTCTACTTCGCCGGAGATGGAGATGCCTGAAGCCATACAAGGTTCAGCCCGTGACATGCTCCAGGATCGCGCCGGTATCATCGTGCTTCGTGAGGATCTCGATTTCTATGTCATCCCCCCGCGCCCTGAAATTGGACATGAAGAAATGCTCGAAGTCAAGCGAGCAGCTGGCCGATCGTTGTTGAGACAGGACGGAATCTTCTCAGGACTCAGGAAAAGCGAAGAGATTGGTTCAACCGAGCAGCATCTGATTGAGATGTTGACAGCCGGGTAAGTGCTCCACGCGCTAAGCAACAAGATCAGGTTCTAACATCCGATACAGAGGATTCGACCGTGAGGACCAATGGGGCCACCGAGCCCCGGAGCCCAACAAAGCAGTTATCTGCAGTCTCGCCCTTGCCAAGCTCCGCACCGACATCCGCGGAGACTTGTCCAACAACAATGCAGTTGGTATGGCCCAGAAGCTTCTTCTGTTCTGGAGGAAGCCTGCTCGGCGATGCTGGTGGGAGGGCATTGAGCTCGATGATGTGGAGGGCGCCGAAGGACAGGTCAAGGTCTGGATCCGACGTGTATGGACTTTGGAAATGGTGAGACATCAATCCATTCATTGCACTCGCCCAATATAAAAGCTAATACGTTTACAGAGCGTTATTGGCCTCCGCTGAATATTTCTTTTCTTCTTTGCATTGTACTGCGACTATCATTCCCCGGTCTCGCGCCTCGAAATTTGTTTCGTCTTTTCTTTTCTAGGGTTGCATTTTATACCGTTTTTGCAACCCCGCTGATCAAGCCTATCTCACCGACAGCAGGGCTGGCGTACGTAGCAGTTTGGTGTTTTCATTCCTTTCAGTATATTGATTTTCCTACTCAAATTGGTGAGATACTCTTGGATACAGTAGTTATTTTGGTCATGAACCTTTGAATATATGGTTAAGGATCAAAAATTAGCAATGTTGGCTTTCCCTCTATAGCAAGCCCGTTTGTCAGGCCCAATTGGCGTGCACCAGGTAAACAAAGACCAAGAATGTGAAGTTACTGATATTATGCAGAAACGTCGCCTAAGGCATGAATCACGTGATATATGGAAATGGGACTAGCGTCGAAATGGGCAAAACGCGACTTGCGCAGACTGATCTCAGGGCGAGTCTTCCCAGTCGATCCTGTCTTTAAATCTGAGAGTGGAATTGAGATTCGCCTGAATTGCTGCATTCTCATTTGACAATCTTCAAGTCGCCGTTGTCACCACTCTTTGTGCTTGGACCAACCTCAATTCTGCCTTTGGTGATCAGCCCTTCCAACGCCAACACGAGCATCGCAAGCTCTCCTCTCCTCAACTGAACCCTCGAAGGGGCATGTTCCCGTGCAATTAAATCGCCAACATGTCCCCTCTCAGAGGTTATATTACCTCTTACCCTCCGCGCGTACGCCAGTATGGAAACGCGTTGCTCACACCCGTCAACCCTCCGTCGCAGACCGGCCCGACGCCGCGCACCACGAAGCGTGGGACTACAGCTATCAATTACGCGGAGGATGGATTCGACGATGAAGACTTTGATGAAAGCGATGGTCCACGGCGACCAACGGGTCTGAGAAGCCTTCGGCGCGAAGAATCAACTGCCGACAAGTTGATTCCGTACTCAGAGAAGTTGGGCAAAGAAGTCCATGAGCCAGTAGAAGTACAGGGTCTCTTCCGAGAATGGATGATCAAGCGGATGCTGCGACCAGCGTAAGTTCCCCATTGAAAAGATTCATCTGGCCATCGCTGTCATGACCCTCTGTCTCGCCTTTCTGTTCATTTGGCTAACATATAGCGCGGTGATTCTAGATGTGCCGATCAACTTCAGATCCAAGCGCAGCTCCCTCTCACCCTTGTTCCTATTCGAATCGACGTGGAAGTCCCCGCGCATCAACCCCTCGAGCCCTTCCCCTTCCCGCGCACCATCGTGGATCCTAGCATCAATCCGACTCTTCCTGCATATCGCAGACCCGACCCATTACCCCCATTCAGAATCAAGGACACCTTCCTTTGGAACCTCCACGAATCTCTTTCTACGCCTGAGGAGTTTGCAATCGGATTCGTTCGCGATCTCGATCTTCCCAACCCGCAAGCCACGACCATGACTATCAGCAACCAGATTCGGCAGCAGCTGGAGGAATACGCTGGAGTCGCACTTCACCCGCTCTTCCAGAGCTCAGATCCAGGCTTACTGCCAAACCCCCCGCCTCAGACCGAACCATCCCGAGACACCTCCATGACGCCCGCGGCTGTTAATGCTGGGACACCCAATATTGCAACCCCCAATATTGGGACACCGAACCTTGCAACCCCCAATCCTGCAACCCCCGATACATCAGCTCCAGCCAATGGAACTACCGTGACTGTCACCAAGGTTGCATTCGTCAATGACAGTCTTTTGAACCCAGATGATGCCTACCGATGCTTGATCAATCTCAACATCAACTTGCAGAATAAGCTGTACACGGACAAGTTTGAGTGGTCTCTACTACATCCACCTGGTATGGCCGAGGAATTTGCGCGCGTCACTTGCGCCGACCTCAGCTTGGGTGGTGAATGGGTCAGCGCAATTGCGCACGGCATTTACGAAGCCGTCTTGAAGTTCAAGAAGGAAGTCTGCGAAGGCGGTACTCTTGTTACTGGACTGAACGGCTACGGGAACGAAATCGATAACTTGGCGGCAAATGGTGTTGAGGCAGGCTGGAGATACGAGCCAGAGACTCTCTGTGACGAATGGGACCCCAAGGTCGAAACTTTGTCCAAAGAAGAAATTGAACGACGAGAAGGTGATCGAGAGCGCCAGATCAGACGTCTCCGCCGAGAAACTGCCAGATTCTCCTCAACTACAGGTATCACGCCTGATGCATCCAGACAAAATGGTAATTACTTTGAAGTCGACAGCGGCGAGACTCCTCTTGGTCGTGGTGAGCGGAATAAGCGGAAGCGCCGATTCCGCAGCTTGAGCCCTTCAGGCAGAAGTGGCACACCTGGTGGTCGTGGGACTCCAGACACCGGGTCAGGAGCTGGATATGGTGGCGGAGGTGGAACGCTTTCTGACTGGTACGTTGTCTCGGCGCATGTGTATCGGAATCCATTTACTAATATTTATCTGCAGGGAGCGACAGAGCTGGCGATGCAACAACTGCATGGTGTGGGGTACTGCGGTATGGGCTGTACGAGATGGTCCAGACGGTCCTCGGGTAAGTTGTCACTTTACATTTGCAGTGAGATCTGTCTAACAATTCTCCTTCTAGACACTCTGCCACAACTGTGGCCTGCTGTACGAGCGCGATAAGATTGCACCGGAGTGGTCCAAGGATCTTCATCGCCACGACATCCCCGTCGGTCGATTTGGCTGATCCGTCCCGCCATCTGTTCTCGCTTCATTACACGATATGTACTATCTTACTGAACATCCATGACCTACTTTACGCCATCTACTTCTACGTGGTCTTCACGTCTTTAATCCCGCTATTCCCGCTTCCATTCCCATCTTTCTGCATCGTGCAAGGCGTATGGCCATATGTTTCGTTGCGGACACCTGCTGTCAATAAGAACCAGCAAATTCCCAGGACACCGTTTTCTCACTTCCAATCAATCTATTTCTTGTCTCGGGCATGAAAATCGCATTTTCCTTCTATTCACATGGACATAGAAGGCAAAGAGTTATAAAAAGAGTAGCAGACATAGAAGAGTTGATGCCGGTAGCCTCATGCAGTTGACTGGACGCCTTTTCTTCTTCTGACATTCTATTTGACTCTTTTTTTCCCTTCCTTTCTTTTTTCCCCCTACTCTCTGCTCCTCGCAATGAGTAACTTGGGCGGCATATCTCTTCTTGGTTTATCTTTCTATTGGTGCGTTTAAAGGAAAATTGGGCTGGCGTGATGATGGCTCTTTGGTTTTTCTTAACTCATGTATGACTATGACTATTGACTGGTTCCGTTTCGTACTTGGATTACTGTAGTGGCCCACACAATAGTGTAGATGACAACTATGCTGCCATTAGACCTAGAAATTATGCATCAAGATATTGCACCCCGAAACCTGCTTATCGATCCCGAGACATACAATATCCTTCTCTTCGACTTGGATTGGGCCGCATGTGGACAGAAACGCTTGCTAGATGGTTGAGATGACGTAAATGGTATTAACACTATACGAGCTCATCATGAAGATACACACGCATTTCACAAGTATTCCACACAGTGATCGAAACATATGTCAGAGTGGACTTGTAACCGCGAGCTGGACTCGGACGTATCGACAGTCCGCAAATTTTTGAACGAATAGGTAGCTAAACGTAAATCAGACGGGGACACGGAACGATATCTCAATGCACAGAGCAGCTTGAAGGCCAAAAACGACATGCAGCTGATGTATAGAAGATAATATTCGATCACATCAAATCAAGATCAAATGCCGATTTGAATGGATATGGTAGCCTGCTAAATTCAGAGCGCTGTTCCCAAAGAATATGCCAACTCTCTTCCTATAGCTTGGAGAATATGGTAAAAGATGGCCAAGGAAGCAATGTCGGAGAAAAGTAACCCTTGAAAAAAGAATAAAATACATTATTATGGAAATATGCCTAGGGAAAACCACAGCTACTCCCAACTGACACCGACACCACCTATTTCTTAGGCCAAGGCCAAGACCAGTTGCGAATATGCTCAGGGTCAAGACCATTATTGAACGCCTCTTCCTTACAGGCCAGTTGCGCATTAATCAGCTTCTCCCTAACACCAGCAGCGGTATTACCAAGCGACTGGACCAAATCAATGGCATCAATAGCAAGACTGTACCGATCCGTGTTGTTGCGCATAGCGAGCTCGAAGGGCGTGTCGATATTGCCCTTCTCGCGGTACCCGCGCACATGCAGATTGTGCTGACCGGGACGCTTGTATGTGAGCCGGTGGATGAGCCACGGGTACGAGTGGAAGTTGAAGATGATTGGTTTGTCTGTGGTGAAGATTGCTTTCCATTTTTTGTCGGACATGCCGTGGGGATGGTGGAGGGTTGAGATCAGTCTGAATAGGTCGACTACGTTGACGAAGCGGACTTTTAGATCGGGGAGGTGCTCGCGAAGGAGGGCCGTTGCGGCTAGGGCTTCGTGGGTTGAGACATCGCCGCATGATGCAATTACGACGTCGGGCTCGGAGTTTTGGTCGTTGCTGGCCCAGTCCCAGATTCCGAGACCCTTTGTGCAGTGTGCCACTGCTTCGTCCATGTTAAGGAATTGGATGTGCTCTTGTTTGTCGGCAACAATGACGTTTACATAGTTCACGCTGCGGAGACAGTGGTCCATCACTGAGAGGAGGGTGTTACCATCGGGTGGGAGGTAGATGCGGACTACTTCCGGGCTCTTGTTGGCGACCACGTCGAGGAAGCCGGGATCCTGGTGGGTGAAGCCATTGTGGTCCTGTCTCCAGACGGTGGCGGTAATGAGAATGTTCAGCGAGGCGATTTTGGCACGCCATTCAACTTCAAGACATTTCTCAATCCATTTGCAGTGCTGGTTGACCATCGAGTCAATGACGTGGATGAACGGCTCGTAACTGTTCAGCAGACCGTGTCGGCCAGAAAGAACGTAGCCTTCTAGCCACCCTTCGCAAGTATGTTCGCTGAGAATTTCCATCACACGACCGTCAGGCGCTAGGTTACCGCCATCTTTATCTTCTTCGAAGTAATCGCCCATCCAGACTTTTTTGCCAGATTTGTACACCTCCGCAAGCTTGTTCGACTCAGTCTCATCAGGACCGAAGAGTCGGAAAGTCTTCATGTTCTGGGCGACTAGGTCACGGAGGAACTTGGCCATGTTTGCCATGCCTCCTTTGATGGTGGAGCCTGGCACAATGTCCGTGAATCCATACTCCCGGAAATCAGGCATGTTGAGAGGTCGGCGCAAGAGACCTCCGTTGCCAACTGGGTTGGCACTGATCCGGGAGTTACCAGTGGGTGCCAGCTCTTTGAGCTCTGGAATCAATGTGCCATTATTATCGAAAAGCTCTTCTGGCTTATAACCCTTCATCCAGGTCTCCAACAATTTCAAATGAGGAGGGTTGGTGCGCACATCGGTGATGGGGATCTGATGCGCGCGCCAGAAGCCCTCAAGCAGGTGGCCATCAACCTCTCGTGGAGCGGACCATCCCTTGGGGGTGCGGAGAACGATCATTGGCCAGCGGGGTCTGAAGGGCGTCTTCGTCTCTCGGGCTTGCTTCTGGTGCTTCTTGATCTCCAAAACGCACTGTTCGAGAGTAGCTGCCATGGCTTGGTGCATGGTGTCGAAGTCGCTGCCCTCGACAAAGTAGGGCTTCCATCCGTAGCCAACGAGCAAGGCTGTCAGCTCGTCATGACTGATTCGTGCAAGAACGGTAGGGTTGTTGATCTTGTATCCATTGAGATGGAGGACAGGAAGAACCGCACCGTCAGCAATTGGGTTCAGGAACTTGGTGCTGTGCCAACTGGTGGCGAGTGGGCCAGTTTCTGACTCGCCGTCTCCCACCATGGTCAAAGTGATGAGGTTTGGGTTGTCGAAGACTGAGCCAAAAGCATGCGAGAGTGAGTATCCCAGCTCACCACCTTCATGGATACTACCAGGTGTCTCGGGAGTTGCATGGCTTCCAATACCACCGGGGAACGAGAATTGCTTGAAGAACTTCTGCATGCCCTCCGTGTCTTCGGCCTTGTCAGGGTAGACCTCGGAGTAGACGCCCTCAAGATAAGACTGCGAGATAATTCCAGGGGCGCCATGTCCAGGACCAGAAACAAAGAGCACATCAAGGTCATACTTCTTGATGAGTCGGTTCATGTGAATCCAAGTAAACGATTGGCCGGCATCAGATCCCCAATGACCCAAGAGTCGAGCTTTGAGATGCTCCAGTTTAAGAGGTTCGGTAAGAAGAGGATTCTCACGAAGGTACAGCATGCCCAAGCAAAGGTACATGCTAGCACGGAAGTAAGCATTCATCTTCCGAACCTCCTCGGCATCAAGAGGCTTTCCCTCCACCGTCGAGCGAGCTTCTCCATAAGCAGAGATACTCTTCTCGCCTGTATTTGGTGCCATGCTGTGTAACTCCAACGAACAAAGATGGTTTCACAATATGCAAGGGCGTTGGAAACCCTGTGTGATGTTGTTCCGGAGATCCAGAGAATGTAGATTTACACTGAAATTGGAGAGAGATGCAAAGGTGAGAGAAGCGGGCAAACCTGGAATCCAGGTCATATCTCGGCGTCCTAATAATGATAACATCTTGATTGTCAGACAAGTCAATGACGTGGAGAAGTAAACGTACCATTGGGCGTTTTCGTCAGGCAATGCATGCATCATCGAATTGGGAGCCAGTGTCGTTTCTGCCTCAGGCCACAACTTGTCTACATGTGTATACTTCACTGGGCTTTTCTTCGTGTCTGTTATTCAAGACCATTATACTCAATGATGTTCAGTCGTTGATGCCGGCAAGCCTGGAAAAGTATTGCTTGCCGAGTTACATCCTGCATAGCACTATCTCTTTGTGAGACTCGATCAGTGCTTGAATTCTTAGATGTCGAGACATCCGACATGACCAGACGAAGCTTTCATCATTTATATCTCCAGCAACAGCAAGGCATGTTGCGTAAACTTGCATAGCATTGAACGGGAGTCAAAGCTGTCAGCAGGCCACAGAACTAAGTCGCGAATTAGGGCTCTATCGCATGGTTCGAAACACGTATCATCTCATCAAATCTTCAATTTGAGGTATTGTCTGGCACAAAATAACCGCGCATATTCATAATCGGTAGCTTGCTTCGTAGAAGGGTGTTGCGTACAGCTGGCCGTATCGACGCGGTTATGTATTTGGTGCTAAGCGAGGATTGGGGGCCAGGGGATGATGTTTAATATGCTAAGGCCCGGGCTAATTTCGCAAAGCAAAGTACACTTTTCTGTTCATTTTAGGGTCCTTTCAAGTGGCGCACATCGTTGGCCTCGGTCCCAATGCCAAGTCTGCCAAGGCACCCAACTCACATTGAACCTTTACCCCTTCGTATTGAGCTTCCCAAAACGAGAATAGTTCCTACGAGTTCCTTGCACACGCAACCCAAGGCGTACTAAGGGTCGCTAGTTAGGGCGAACTGGCAAACTTTTCGTTGGGGGCACGAGGCGGCTCCCGAGCATGGCTTAGCTTGGAGTTGGGCGTTTTGTACTCCAGTGGGGGCCGTTTTTCTATTTTCCTACCCTTGAGTTCAATTTGGGCTCAGTCTCTCTTCTATGGCGGGAGATATAATAGATATGCATTGGCTAGGTAGCATATCAGGAAGAACGCTACTCAACCCCCGACATACTGACCTCGATGAAATTAAGGGTATTTTTCGGTCTCGTATCTGGTTTTAACATGAATGGCCACAAAGGGCAACAAAATAGATCAACGCCGATTGGCCGCTAGGACATAGCAAAGACAACAAAAGGAAACTTAAGGACACGGTAGCACTCAGGCCTCGTATTCCCTAGTTCTTCATGACTGGCTGTGCCTGTGGAGGTTCAACGGGCGCGGGGGCTGTGTGGACAGGACCCTGACCCTGACCCGGGGCAGGGTTGGCCGGCGTAAAGACCTGCACTGTGCCTTCATCTGGAAAGATTGCGATTTTGTTGTTGCAGTTTCCACAGAAGTGGTGGCAATCGTGGCACATCTCCATGCAGTAGGGCAAAAAGGCGCAGATGATGCCACCGAAGAGACAGCAACAAACGGCAGCCATACTGTCAATAATTAGCATCGAGAACAGAACGCGCAGATTATGAAATTTAGACTTACGATGTGGAGCTGGTGCTCGTTTTGTCGACTTTGGTCATAGCATTGTGGAAGCAGAATGGACAGTTCACGTATCCTGGCGCCTCGCCCAACTGATTGAGGGGGATAATATTCGGAGTGACTGCAGCCGGTGCTATCTTCTCTGGTACAGGACCCAGTGTGTTGTTGTTTGCGGTGTTAGAGGTGACTGCTGGTGCTGGTGCGATCACATCTCTGGGGATTCTACGTACGTTAGTTTTGAACGTCCGAACTTGAATGAATGAGGTACATACTGTTCATATTGGGGAGGACTTGTCTCAGGGATGGCTGTGACAGTATCAACTGCTGGTACCGTTGTGCTTTCTGTTGTCTCTGGTGCCGGATCAGTAGGAGCAGGGCCAGTCGCAGCCGGGCTGGCCACTGGGGTGGCCACTGTGGGTTCCTTGCGGTCAGACATGATGAATGTGTCTAGTTTCTATCCAAGTGAAAAGGTAGAGAAGTGGAAGAGATGGAAGGGAAGAATTTCTTAAAAGCATCGCCAACTGTACAGGGTCTAAGCCCTATGGAGAAGGGATGAGGCTCAGCGCAGCAGGTGACACGGGAAACACGCGACAGAACCAAAACGACCAATCAGAAGTAGGTATTATAGCATTTACAAGTACTTCGCTAGGAATTAAGTATAAAACGAAGTAAAAGTCCGTACTAAGATCCGATACAGGACGTGGGGCCGCGTTGAGGTCCTCAACTGTGACTCAGTCATTAGGGCGCCTTGGACTACATGCCAATAGCGTGGATTTCTTCGTCTGATTTTTTCTTATACTTCTAACCCATATATGATCGCGTAAATTTATTGAGGAAATCTTGATGACGTGGAATAATTTCTTAATCTGCCGGTATATAATACGCTAATCTGTTAGACTCAGGGGCATGCAGGGTTCGCGCCTGAACTCGAAATACGCGGGCGCAGCCTGGCCCCGGGGGCCGAAGTACAATACACCAGGCGAACTAGTTAGAGCCTGTCTTCCCCCCGTCGCATGAATGAGCAACAATATTGTATTTACGAGATCTTGACTGCGATCACAAGATTAATATATCTATGCACGTCTATGTTCATATATAGTGGGCAACCGTGCCCTTATTCGTCTCTCCACTGTGGCTAAGATCTTTAGAACTCATCAGAACCCAGATACATGTCATTGAGACATCCAATGATCTTCAAGCAAGTACCTCATGTTTTGGACGCGTCAAAAGCGCAAATGATTCAGCCCCACTGATCGACATTTCCAGAGGCAACCGAAACTTCCCCTTATGTGATAAGTTAGATGTGATGTGGGACTTATTTAGGCCCACGCATCTCCGAGGCGTATCTTTTCTCTTGAATATATCTCCTTGCACGTGTGCTGTCATTTCCAGCTTCCACTCCAAATGATATCACTTCGCCTAACCACCGAAGGACTCCGGCTGGGTATCCAGTTCTTAATACCAGCATATCTGGTCTATGTTTTGTCCATCGTCATATACAACCGATATTTCCACCCTCTACGTCATTTCCCAGGTCCATTTTGGGCTTCAGTTACTTCGCTATGGCTGTTCAAAACGTATCGTCTCGGGAAAGCAAACGATATCCACCATGAACTCCATGAAAAGTATGGCGACTTTGTGCGTATAGGTCCAAACCACCTTGCTGTGGGAAATCCCGCCGCAATCGAGACCGTGTTTGGGACCAAGAATGGTCGCGCGTGGCGGAAGGGTGGTCTTTACGAGGGATTTAACATGCATATCCCGAATGCTCGTACGGACAACTTCTCTGAGCGGGACGAGACAAAGGCTGCCGAGAGACGGCGGTTGGTCGGTGCCATGTATTCCCAGAGCAATGTCCTCAAATACGAGCCCTGTATTGACAGGCTGATTGACTTGTTCCGCCAGCAAATGAAGAACCTTTCCGAGTCTGGCGAATCCATGGATATGAGCGTCTGGCTAGAGCGTTACACCTTTGATGTGATGGGCGAGATCTTTCATGGCCGTGAGGGTGGATTCGGCATGGTCCGTGACGGGAAGGACTATAACCGCTGGTGCTATCTCATGAGCGTTATGCCCGATGTGGGCGCTTCCATCACTTATATGCCACGGGGCTTCCAGTCTCTATATCTGCTCTCCCAATTGGCGTTTCGGAACACCCGAGATGGCATTGTGGGTATGCTGGATACTGTCACGCAGGCTAAAAAGGCCGCCAGCGAGCGATGGAAGTTGATGCAGGAAGGAGGTGACTACCCTAAGACTGATATGCTTTCCGGTCTGCTGGAGATGGTGCGCGAGAAAGGTGAAAACATCAAGTGGAACTTCTCAGACGTTGTAGTCGAGGTCTGGTCCGTGATCTGGGCGGGCAGTGATACGACTGCCACAGCCTTGACGGCCATATTCTACCACTTGCACAAGCATCCCGCCAAGTTGGCGAAGCTGCGACAGGAGATTGATACGGCATTTGAGCAAGGACGTCTCGAGAATCCGGTGCGCTTCAGTGCCGCGCGGAAGCTCCCATACCTTCATGCCGTTGTGATGGAAAGTATGAGAATACATCCCTCGACAGGAGCTGGATTCCCACGGGAGGTACCCTCCGGAGGTGTGCAGCTATGTGGTACCTTTGTCCCTGGCGATGTGGAAGTCCTCATGACTGCAGGTGCTGTGCAGGTGGATAAGCGGGCCTTTGGCGAAGACTCTCATGAATGGATCCCCGAGCGATGGCTTCAAGATGCCGAAACTGTTCGGCAGATGGAGAAATCTATGCTACAGTTTGGTCATGGACCGCGGATGTGCCTTGGTCGGACTGTCAGTGAAACTGAGATGTATAAATTACTCCCTACCATCCTGCGAGAGTTCAACTTTGAGATATTGGTTGGTCAATGGGAGGTGCACAAGGGATGGTTCAATCGATCGAAGAATGTCACTTGCCAAGTTCGGCCGAGGAACTTGGAATGAATGGGTTGTTATTCTCAGGCTTATATATCATAAATCATCATAATTGTACACGTTCAGCCCAATAGACCTGCGGCCATTGAAGTATCCGCATTAGGGAAATATTTGCCCACTCGATCCTTCAAGAAGCAATTTCCCTCCTGTCCTCCGTCGTAAGCAGCTGTCAAATTGGCACTATACACCACACCTTTGCATGTCCCAGCCTTGGAACTGTCCGCGTTCCAGTCCACGCATTGTGAAATGCAAGCGGGCAATGTATATTCTGTTGACCTGGATAAGTCACCTACTTTTCCTTTGCCATTGGCTGCTCCGTCACCACTCGGCCAGTCCACAGCACACAACAATGTGAAAATAGCACCATTAGAGCCCGTGATTGTGGTGAGGTTCTGACCAGGGCATGGATTTGAAGCTATTCCCGATGTTCCCGATGTGACTGGGCCGGATGATGTTTCCGATGCAGTGGATGTGGTAGTTAAATCAGGAATTGACGATGTTGATCCAGTCAACGATGTTGTGCTCGCCGATGCCGTTGTCTTTGGGGATAATATAGAGGTCTTGGAGGCGGGTGTCGATGAATCAGAGTTCCTATGTGATACTTAGCTATGCACGTATCAACGGATGACCGACTTAGAACTTACCTTGAATTCTTGTTCAAAAAATATCCTCCAACGCCTCCACCCACACCAGCAATGACAACAACCAATATCGCAATCACCAACAACAGCCAGAATATTGTAGACCTCACTCCACATATCCTTTTGCGGTCTCGGCCTTGTGGGGGATCAACTTTATCCTTATTTTCGAGGGGAACGTAATCAGGCTCAACATAGTGTAATCCTCCTCTTGTTGGCTTGACTTCTTTTTCCGTCTCAGGAACCACCTGGAGTCCGCTATAGCTCTTCACAGACGCCATCTCGAATCCCGGAACAACTTCCAATCCATCCATCTTGGATAATTGGGAGATATGTTCGGTGTAGAGCATCGCTGCCTATGGAGGATTTGCTGGTATAGCGGGATGTATTAACAAGGGAAAGTTGAGTGTGTGCGAAACATGGTAGTTGCTAAATGCGATTGAACCAAGAAACATATTATTAGAGTGAGGGTGTGAGGGTCTGCATTAACAAATGATATCCCCTCGCGAAGCGCTCTTCAAGTGAAACATTTGCATGTAGCTAACGGAACCCAATAGCCGCCACTAAGTATAGCGGGCGTTAAGATCTCACCCAATGAGACGATTTCACCCTTTGCAGCTAATGCAGCTACTAATATTACTTCCGTATGATAAAGACGGCCCCTGTCACAGAATTGTTTGTTACACGCCACCACAACTTGACATGAGCATTTTCGTGATCTCTACTGGCAGATGCGCCTGAACAGTCATGAATATTTTGAACAATGAGTAACAAGTAATTTGCAAATTGGGGATAAAAAGGAACAGACCACGAATACAGAAAGTAAATAAAAGCCAACACATCCAAAATTACTGATCCCGCGTTAGTCCATAACTCACGTCTCTATCATGATCCCTCTCATAAGAGCGGCTGAAAGACGAGAAGCTAACCTCATGCACAGTATTGGTTGTCTCGTGTTGTTCATCCTCAAAAGCAGGGATGATCTGGTGCACCACAGAGTCAGAATCGCCCTCAAGGTCAGTCGCCCCGTCAAGTTCACCGTTGGTCTCATCGGCAACAAGAGGCACATCATCCTTGAGAGAGTGTACAGTACCTTGACCGTTTGTAATCTTAGTAGCTGCCAGCAAGAAGTCTTTCTGTTGCTGGATGAGTGAGTTGGACAAGGCATTTAAATCCCGACCAGCAGTAACGGGTGTTTTGGGATGCTTGTAGACACCCTTGCCGCGGCCTTCAAAGTGGACTTTCCATGCTACAAGGTGTGACATGAGTATAAAAGATCAAAAGGCATGGTTTAGGAGGTAAGGCTTACTCGTTGGATCAAAGGTCAAGTGGGACCAGCTGTCGTTGAGATAGCATCGTTCTGTGCCAAGTGTGATTTGCTTCAAGACCCCCATATCGCCGGGTGCAGGGCGAAGATTCTTCAGGCCAGCGCAAAGCTTGACAAGAGTTACCACAAATGCCAGGGTTAATTCCCGGCCAATGCATTCGTGCGCACCATAGCCATAGTGGATGTACGCGCTGGCAGGTCGGTCGAGTTTGAATTTATGGGGGTGTGGAACGACTTCTGGATCCATGCATGCTTGTCCCTGTCAAGATTGATGTTTTAGCACACCTGCATCTCTTTTCCTTTGCTGGGCGATATCAGGGTGTGGTACTTACAAGTAGTGACACTACCGCGTCGCCGGGTTTAAAAGTCCAGCCATCGATCGTCGTTTCGCTAGCGCAGATGCGGAGGTTTCGCTGGCCGCTTGTCAAGCGCTGAGCCTCAAGCACATACTGTCGCAGTGTGTTATCTGATGAATTCACGTCAGAATGACTGATGAGACCCTGGATGGCCTCCCAGTGGTGCGAATTGTCTTCTTTAAGGAAGAACTGAAGAACATCAACAAACTGTGAAAATAGCATGGTTAGTCCACATTACAGCTTCTGATGCTAAAATTTTGGAGAGACAAACCACTCCGATTGGGGCGCCAACACCACCGACAGCAGTCAACCAGCTGATATCGACAGTCTCCTCGGGAGACTTTCCAGCAGCAATGATCTCTCTCATGACATTCTGACCATACCAGCGCAGAGATCCAACAGTTGGCTTGCTTCTTTGAGCCTTCTTAGGGCCGAACAGCCATCCAATGAGTGGAATTCTCGACAAAAGAGATCGAGAGCCTCCGTCAGAGATCACTTTCAAGCCGGTCTCCGTCAGGGCCTCAACACCCTCGCGAGCAGCATCCCTGCGCTGTAAAGCGAGAGCCGGATCATTGTTGTTGAATACAAATGTGCGAACATCCAGAAGATGCTTATACAGCGTTGCGCCGCTCAGGCTTCCACCCTTGTTCTCACGCGTCTTGAGATCCAAAGCGAACAAATCAGCCAAAAGACGGGTATTCAAAGGAATCGCGACACTAAATTATTGGTCAGTTGGTCAACCTATTAACAGCCAACAAAGCAAAAGTCGGACTCACTCGCGAACAATATCGATCTGGTCCAAACTCTTCAAGTTCAAAGTTTCTCTATCGATGAGTTCCCTTCCAACAGACATTGCCGTCGCAGAGAACAACTGCATAAACTCTGCAGGACTGAACATAATATCGGTAACCAGATTCCTCTGCGCAGTGTTCATGGGAAGGTCTCCTGCCAGCATGGCGCTGTTGAATGTCCTACCCGGGGCAATGTCGTTCAACCACTTGATCCACGGGACGCGGAAATTAGCTTGATCTTTTAGCACCTTGGTTATAGTCGAGTGCTTGGTCAAGATGACAGGAACAGGTGGCGGTGCTGGATCGGCCAGCGTGAATTGACCAATGGTCCCGATTTCCCTTGCAATTTCCTCGTTCATCTTTCGAGTGAACATTGGTTGTGTGGTGTGGAGGGAATTGTAGGGGAACCATCCTGGTAGAGCGCGTTGGAACAATTTATGGAACATTGATCCTCCCATGCTACGGACTGTAAGTCAGTAGCTATACTATAACAGAAAGAGGGTGACCTTACATGTCAAGGTTTTGTTGCACCTCTTGGAAGCCCCAGCTTGTCAGGTTCGACGCGGTGTAGTCCTGCTCTCATATTAGCCGGATACACTTCGACTTTTGGGAAAGGGAAGAAGAAGAAGACTTACCACTGTACAGAAACGATCGGATCGTACCAAGGTAATCGCGTCACTGAAGACAGCCCTTCCAACAGTGTATGGTGGACATCCACCGCAACCTACATACAACAGGTTAGCGAGTTTGATATTGGAACAAGAACCGAAGTTAAACATACCTGGATCCATACGAGGCTTAGCATCCTCGAGGAACATTCCGGGATACATTTCAACCATATCAGGATGATCATACAGCTTTCGAAGGAGATCAGCAATCTCAGGGTCAGGGTTAATATCCTCGAAGGTATCATGGCGCTTCAATTTGAAGAAATCACGCATCTCGTTCAAAGATGCGAGCTGCCATTTTCGTGCCGTGAGTATACCAGTGACCTCAATAATGCGCAACGCTTTAGGAACCATTCTGGCACCAAACAGGCCCGCTGGGTCTTCCATGCTTTCCTTCATGATCCTTGCTAGATCCCCGTCGTTGAACCGACCGTGCTCGTCACGCTTGAGACCTGAGAACTCACGCTTGGAAGGATCTTCCGGGATAGTCTGCTCAAATCGGAATAGACCTTGAATGAATTCCTGAGGTGTGAGCTGGTCAAGGGGCTTATCGCCTGGGAACAGGCTTCTGAGGAATTCATTCATCCATTTCTCATCTCGCTGGGAGATCGTGGAGTGGAACCGATACAGAAGATTGAATTCTGCAGATACTTGGTTACCAACACCTCTCGGGACGCCATCTGGGTCAAAATGCCTTTCCACGGCAATACGGGGGTCGAGGGTCCAGTCGCTTGCAGAGTGGTGAGTGTTTGTCAGCCCACGAAGATAATCGTGCAAACAGATGTTAATATAGAGACCGTTGGTGATACTGTTCTATCGTCAGAAATATCCTTCTTGCTGGAAATGGGACTCTCACAGTCGCGCTGTTTGGAACAAATCCTCATCCTGCTTTACCAGAGCGCGCTGTTTAGCCTCCTCAGTTCTGGTTGGTGGCAAAGTAAAACGACCGTTCTCGTTGATCTTCAAAAGAACATCGGCAACATAGTTGTGGAACCGGCTATACATGACAAGCATAACGTTGATACCTGGGGGCAATCCAAGGAGTCGCTTCTCAGCAAACGTATCCGGCTTGAGGAAACCACCTTGCATTGTCCGAATGCTCTCCTGATCAGCACGGCTCGAACCATACAATGGAGCAAGATCAAGATAGGAAGAAGTGTCCGAGATATTTGAGTCAAAGCGGTTTGTGCGGAACACATCTGAACTTGTCAATCAGTTCTCGCCACAGACCTCTGTTCTCGGGGGTTTCCTTACCATGAATAATAATGCTGGCATGATAGAATAGAACCGAAGAGATTCCAGCTGGGTTTTCCTTGAACGTGTCATCAGTCCGACCCATAAGCACTTGAACAATTTAGCATGTATACCTATCGTCAAGGAATTATTTGATCACATACAGTCAAAGAGAAGTCCTGGATCAGGTTGAACACCGTGCAAATGCTTCAGCTTTGGAACCGTTCTAGCATAGGGGCTCCCAGCTTTACCAAGATCTGGTTGGAGAGGATTCTGTATTGATTTTTTGTTAGAATCCCAGAGAGATAGAAGATTTTATATTCTCAACATACATTGTAGCTTCCGTCGGGGGTTCGGTACTGGAACTTGTCGCCGAGGTAGCTGAGAGGCGGATGCTGCAAGCTTTGCCATAGGCTGTCGATGATGATACCCGACAACTTCTTTCGCGTCTTTGAATGGCGTGGCAGGGCTGATGTGATCGCAATCATCTTTTCCATCTGAGATAAAATCAGTACATTTATCTTCATGGTTCTATGCTTCGAATTCTCAACTCACCGTCATCTCCCGATCATTAACAGGCTTCCCTTTAGACTTGACCACCTTGAGCAATGTTTGAAGGTCTCTCACGCCTGCCTTCAATCCAACAGACTTGAGGTCTTTGACGAGACCCGTGGCCATCACACTGGGGTCGCCATATGGCTCCCCTGCTTGGTATTTCTCGTCATCCTCTTCTTCAGCAATCTTTTGCAGGTTAAAGATTCTCCAATTGAATGGATTCAGTCTCGTTAGTAGACCTGGTGCAATTCCCTT
>ERZ1673737.1794-NODE-1794-length-19615-cov-4.593098_pt1 | contig 19615 bp, 23 predicted proteins | sample MGYA00580211_ERZ1673737 | MGnify/ENA primary metagenome ERZ1673737 (study PRJEB41218, sample SAMN15661789) | gut metagenome | host: Homo sapiens | place: Canada: London | collected 2015-08-20/2019-03-30 | study: EMG produced TPA metagenomics assembly of... | reverse complement strand
CGGATTGGCATGGTGGGGGATTCTATGGTCTATATGACATGACCCAGATGGCAGTTGGTCTTAGCTAGGTATTAATACTTCGAAGACTGAAGGGATGAAGTTGCCCTGCAAATGAGAGGTGACCGTGGAAGATGCGATTATCGGACATTTGGTCAGCATTTGCCGATCCATGGAACCCCCGCATACCCCATGACCCCCACGGACTATCCACGAACTAACTTATAAGTTACAACAGGGCTGTCTAAAGAGTATACTCCGTACGGGGCAATGTGATAAAACAATCGTCCGATATCGCAAAAATAAACCAACGTTACATCGCAACCAGCGAAGAAAGGAAAAGAAGATGAGCCAGGTAAGATCCAAAATGTATTGATAAATATATCTAGCCGAAGAAACACAAGTATATCCAAGGACAGAAGCAGTATGTCTAGCATATCCCGAACTAGCGAGCCACTTGACATTTCATTTAGTTGCTGCCAACCAAGTTGCCGAGCAGAGACTCAACCCAGCTCAGGACACTCTCAGCACTGTCAGTAGGGAAGGGCAGAGCCGAGCCGGCAGCGCTGGCAGTAGCCACGACGGAGCTGGGGGCCTCGGAGGGGGAGGCTGATTGACGGGCGCTGGTGGCGAAGGTAGTCTGAGCAGCGACGGGGGCTGAGATGGAGGTCTCGATGGCGATGGCAGCAGAGGTAGTGGCAGCAGAGGTAGTGGCAGCAGAGGTAGTGGCAGCAGAGGTAGCAGCAGCAACAGCAGTGGCGGAGGTAGCAGGGGCAGAGCTGACGACAGCGCTGGAGCTGGAGCCGCTGGAGCCAGAGCTGGAAGAGTCACCGCCGAGAGTGAAGTCGACACAAGACTCATAGGTCTGGTCGATAGACTCGGCGTACCAGTACCACTGCAGCACACAGTCACCAGCGGTGCCACACTGGCTGCCGAGGTCATCGGGGATAGTCACCGAGAAGCTGGTCTCGTCGGAAGTGACACCGGTGGCAGTGGAGGCATAGACGTCCCAGGAGATGAGGGGCTGGCCGATGACAGAGTTGGAAGAAGTATCGACGACGGAGACGTTAGCGACACCGGTGTGAGGAGCGCGGATGTCGACCTCGAAGTCGACCTTCTGGCCGGCAGTGTAGGATTGGACGTTATCCTTGTTGTCGGCGAACTTGTAGCCCTTGCAGAGCCAGATGGCGCACTCGGCGGCGTTGTAGTCGCTCTGGCTGGAGGCAACCTGGAGCTCGCCCTGGATGTTGCCGTAGTTGTCGGACTCCTGGTTCACCTGGACTTGGTTACCGCAGGCGGCGGCCATGGCGGAGCCGGGCATACGGGCCTGAGGGCTGGTGACGAAGCCGTGGGCGTTGACCATGGAGATCATGCTGGCGAAAGCCAGGACGGGAGTGAATTGCTTCATCATTTTGATGTTGGATATGGAATTGGAGAGAATGGAAGTTGAACGGTAAACCGGTACCGATGAATGTATAACGAATGAAAATCTGCACGGTCACAGACCGGAGTGAAAGAATGTGAATGGGGAAAAAAATTCAAGAAGGACTGGCCAGCATACTCAACTGGGCGTCGTGGATTTGCCTGTTATATAGCCATAGGGAGAGCCCTTCAACACAGTGCTAATCAACTACAAACAGTAGAGACTCCACAATGATGGACGTCACATGGCTAGAGTGCTGCATGTAGCGCCTTGAAACACATCGGATATATTCAGGGACATTCTCTGGAGACCGGCGGCAAGTGAATATTGAACTTGACCGATTCTTCCGAGACAAGCCCGACGTTCAGGAGCTAGGGCTGCCAAGCATGGCCCACGCGCCGAACTGGGATGAACGTTTCATGTTGATGGAGCTGCCAAGTGACAGTTATAGAGCTGTAAGCCATGTCATTGATGGATATTCTGCGTAATTAAGCATGTGGAGTCAAAGAGATGATCGTGGGTCTCGGACGTTTCGCCAATTTGATTCTAATCCCGACCTATAGTCGCCCTGCATCTGCCAGGGGTTTGTGAAACTAACTAGGTACTTTGGGAGCCTCGATGGTTTCATATTTAAGAGCGTATAGAGATAAATTCCGGTTGGTTTGCCTGTCAAGTTGAGCCTTTATTAATCATTCCGACTATGGACACCTGCTATCATGAATGAACTATGTTTTTATACTTCAAACGCACAAGCTTTGAACTGTCAAAACAGAGTTTCCATCTTCCATACCTTGTTCACCTTGCTCACGGCATACTCCAATTTAATTTCTGGCTGGCTTTGTTGTCTCGGCCCCCTGAATAATAAGCATCGCCCAACTATAGATATGGACCGACCATCCAGGCATGTGGATTCGGAGCCCTTACTTCCATAATATGTCGATTCCATGCTTAATACGAGAACACATGAACATTGGAAGATGAGTTTTTAACAAGACTACATAAATAAGACCACGTGGGAGCATTGGGAAGTCAATCAACTCTTAATCCCACAGAACATACGATCGTCATGCATTCAGGTACATTGCAGCTGTCTCAAAGATCATAGCCCGAGTCCCAACTGTAATGGAATATTCCAAATCATACTAACCTAACGATTCAGCTCCAGATCAAACACAATCTTGCCCTTCGCATGACCCCCGTCCAACCTCTTAAACGCCTCCTCGAACTGTTCCAGCGGCCAAACACTATCAACTATCCCGCGACACAACCCAGCCTCAGCCAACCTCGTAATCTCCTCCAACTGCCTAGTAACAGGTTGCATAACAAAAAACACATCCCTCACGCCAGTTCCCTCAAATCCAGCTGGACAAACCCCCCTAGGCGGCTGATAAATACTCAAAACAACACCACCATCCTTAACAGTCCACCACGCATCAGCAAGAGCCTGCCGACCAACACAATCAACAACAACATCAACCGCATTCCCATCCCGACCAGCCCACTCCTTCAAATCCACTTTCCGATAATCAAGCACCTCCCCAACCCCAAGGTCCCTCACAAGATTGGCATTCCCACTCCCACACGTCCCAATAACCTCCGCACCAAGCATCCTCGCCAATTGTACAACCCACATCCCAACACCCCCAGACGCAGCAGTAACAAGCACCCTCTTCCCCTTCCAGACGGCCTTGGCCTCTTCAATCTCCATCTCTTGCTCAGTAGGAAAAGCATGGACAAAAAGAATTTGCCAAGCCGTCATAGCAGAAAGCGGAATAGAACCCGCCTGCACAAAACTCAGTCCCTTCGGTTTCCGCGCCAACTCTTCAGTAACAGCAATAGAATATTCACGCGCATTGCCCGGCCGAATGTAATTAGTGCGCGAGTAGACTTCCGCACCGGGTTGGAAGGGTGAGTCGGCTGGTGCTGAGATGACTATTCCTGCCATGTCTGGGCAGGGGATTAGGGGGCGTTCGGTTGGTGGGGGGAAGTTCTTTGGCCAGAGAAGTTCGCCGGAGCAGGGTGAGCAGGCTTTTATTTGGATGAGGTGCTCGTCGGAGTTTGGGGTTGGGGTTGGGATTGGGGAGTTGGTTAGGGTTAGGGTGGTTGAGGCGGCGGTTTTTTGGAGGAGGGTTTGCCTGGTAGTTGGGAGGGCCATTTTGATGGTTGATTGATTGATTGAAGATTGGCGATGAGATCGTAGAAACTTGAAAGTTGCTTGGTTGATTCGGTGGTTTGGGTCTGATCTGATGTGGTTCTTATACTATGAGAGTTGATGACGTTCCGCGTTCCCGGATAGCCTATTCATCATAGCCTAACCGGAACGTGGGATATTCAGCCACGCGTCCATAAACGGAATATGGTATATCACCTCGTATTTATCTGCGAATCACAGAATCCACCCAGAGGCCGCGGAGGATGCGATTTGTGGGCTAGAACAGGTCTTTCGATTTGATAAGATCTACCTATGTACTCGAAGCACCACGCGAAGTACAACGATATTGGCACACCTCGCTCCTGTGTAAGCTGTATAAATAACGCTGTTTAAACGTTGAAAATGAATTCAAAAATCTGTATAAAGACAATGCTCAAGGTATCACAACGAATGAAGAACAAAAGACCAGGGAATAGCTATGCGCCGGCAATAGTGACAAGACAACGACCAAGCGCAAAAGTCCAAAAGTCCCAAAAAGAATAAAGATGCATCACCACCACCCGAGACTGTATCAACGCTCCTGCTCAGCAGGCTGGAAATGCACCCGGTCTCTCTGAGACTGATGCGTCTGATTCCTTCCATGATCAGAATCGTCCGTGACATAGTCATCAGCGAAGGGATTCTGAACCTGGAAGTCCTCAGACCGATACTCATACCGGCCCGTATTACCAATGGTAGGAGCAGCAGTAGGAGCAGCAATAGGAGCAGCAGTAGTGGCATTTGACGTCCTACCACCGGTCATATCAGTCGACGACAACTCCGTAGCAACCGGAACAGATGGCAAAGGCTGCTCCCTCGGCGCCGCAGCCCCAGAAGCAAAAGACTGAGACTGGGACTGGGACTGAGACGGCGGCTCAGGCGAATTCACATTGGACGAACTAGGCGACGAAGACCCCCTCACCTTACGCGCCTTCAGCATAGCCCGCTGCTGCTGCGACAACGCAACAGAAATCTCATCATTCGTCTCAATAAGCGTCAACAGCGTATCCTCATCCGGCGCGGGGTTCGTCGAATGAATATAACCCTGAATAAGCCGCGAACCGGTGCGGCACCGATCAACAAACTCCTTCACGAGATCATTATCCTCCAGCTCGGCCGGCGGCGTCGACTGCACGAATTGCGTGAGTAGCTTAGCCGAGTTCCTCGCCTCTTCAACGCGCGCCGCTAACTCTTCCGCGTTGGGTAGTGTATTCGCAGGCGGTCGAGCAGACGCCTGCGCCCGCGCCCCAGCATAGGCATTGCGATACGGATTCGGATGCGGCGGTAAAGGCGGTGCTGCAACACCGGAAGCCATAGGGAACCTATCAATCTATGCAACCAAAGCCAATAGCTCGGAATTAGCCTCCTTTCTCTGTGCACGCTTTCTCGACTTGGAGATCAAGAAAATCTAAGAGAGGCTCACCAGTCCGCGCTGCGGTTTCGTTTTTTCCTTCGCCCACATCTGCAGCAGGAGTTTGAGGTCTTCGTCCCAGCCGCGCTGTTGCTCAAGTGTATCCAGGTACTGACGGAGGTAGCTCTGCACGTGCCAGTCGCGACCAGCGCGGAGGAGATCCTTGATAGTTGCAACGAATTTCGCGTCGAAGTTGCGGGTGAAGGTGTGGCCGGGGTTGTCGACTAGGATGCGGGTTATCATGAGGGCATTGTATTGGACGTGGTTTGGGGTTCCGGCTGGGTCGGCGAGGTATTTGCGGATTCGGAGGGCGGCTTCTTTGGCGGCATTGGGGCTTGATTCGGCTGTTTCGACTATTTGGGGGAGGTGCACGAATTCGTTTCCTTGATGGTTCTGGTGGTGTGTGAGTGAGGTGTTTCATAGGGATTATAGGATATCCATAGTTGAAGCTTGCGTACCGCGTCGTGCGAAGAGCTGTTTGATTCGCAGAAGGCAGTCTGAATTATTGGTTAGTTTGAGGTTCTGTTCGATGTGGCTGCTGGACGGACCAATTCTTTTGCGATTATGGCTTCTGGTGAGTCGTCGCGGTGGTCTACACTGTCGCTTGAGCCTAGATTGGTAGATTGGATTAGTGAATTTGCGGGAGGTGTGGAGACGAAGGACTCACTCGAGCGCCTGCTCAAAGAACCCAGAAAGCGCTTCATGGTGTTGTCTTTGGTTCTCTCAGGGGAAATTTGGAGGAAGGAGAGCTGTCACAGAGTAGTCCCGGGGGGGTAATTGGGGGCCGGGGCCTCGCACTGCAGAACTAGCGAAGATAGGGAACCTCGCTAAGGTCAAGGTCCATGCTGAGCTAGAAGGGTACCAGAGTCAATATATCTACGGCTTTTAAGTGGCAAATACGTCCACGTACGCAACGAAGCCATACAGCAAATGCCAAGATTCCTCCAGGCTCCAGGCAAAATATCTCGCGGGAGGTTTCTATTCCTGGTGACTCAGCCACGTGCCGATGTATGAAGTACACGCCAGCAACAGCGTCGATCATCCATTCTCAAGTACTCAGTACATCAAAAAATCGAGTATCGAAGTCATGCATGAACATATCAAAGTCACTCAAGAGCATCAGCCATCTCCCCCAAAGTCCCAAACCGCCAATCAAAAATCGGATCTCCCAGATTCCCCATTGTAGCCCCAGGCCGCTCAATCCAAACCGAGCGAATCCCCACCCTCCTTGCAGGCTGATGATCATGAAACTGGCTCTGAGCAGTCTGCAACACCTCCTCGGGACGCACGCCAAACTCCCTTTCCACAGCCTCGAGCATATACTCGAAATTGCGTAGATTGGGCTTGTAACTGCCGATATCCTGTGCAGTGAGCACCATATCAAAGGGCACACCCTGTAAACTACCAGCATTGGATTTAGCAAATGAGGCTCGGTCCACGTTGGAGAGAACGACTAGCTTGTAGTGCTTTGATAGACGGCGCAGGGCATCTACGGTATCTGGGAAGGCGGGCCATGTTCCGACTGAATTGCCGAATTGTTGGCTTTCTTCGGTGCTGGGGGGGTCTAGTCCTAGGCGGGTGGCGAGGATAGGGTGGACTGTTCCTAGGAGATCTGAGTAGAGCATGTCTGGGGTTTTCTTTTGTTGGGTGCTCTCCAACTCTTGGAAGATCGTTAGGAGGTGCTCGCGGGTGAATTGTGTCGTTGTTTTTGAGAGGATTGGTTGGAGGGCAGAGAGGATGCCGCCTTCCCAGTCTATAAGAGTGCCGTAGACGTCGAAGCAGAGGAGGCGGTAGTCTTTGAGGGACATACTGGTAGGTGTTGAGATATATATGATGGTGCTGGTGTGAGTGATGAATATTAGAATCAGCTACAGGTGTGGACTGTAGGTCTTCTTATACAAGTTGCCCCGCATGTAGATCCCAATGCGGGCTATCGTCTTTGGCATTTCATGCTTTCATAGACAGGTGTCGGGGACCCGAAATGGTATAGTCAGGATCTGGATTGCCTAGATGGATTGGTGTTGGTGTCAGCATTGTAGATAACGTATAACCTTGGAAACTATTGCAGTCTCTACGCTAGACAAGTCGAAAAGACATATACGAAGTCAAATATTGAACAGAATGGAATGCACATATAGTCACGGAGAAAGAACCACGTTTGTATCATGAGGGATCGGGAAGTACAGAATCCTATTTCCATCACCCAGGGCCATTCGTTTAAACTTTTTATTTGGTTCTCCTCCGAAAGTTGGCGCCATGACCTTAAAAATCTTGTATGATCCGGTATCGAATTCCGTTCCAACATACACAGCTGATGCCGTAGAACTCCGAACCTTCCCGTCCACCGCAAAAATCTTTTCAACACGTCCCCTCACACCTTCTTATGCGATCCGTTTATGCCTCAATGAGAGCACGGCGGATCTGGGTGCCACGCTGGCGGGAAGAGAGGCGGGTCTTCTTCTCGAGGTCCTGGGGGCCCTTCTTGACCTCCTCATCGGCCTCGGTGAGGATGAGCTCGATGTGGCAGGGGTTGGTCATGTAAGGGTTGATCTGGGATAATCAGCATTGGACGAAATGGTTAGAATGATGAAAACGTACACGACCGTGGGCACGGTAAGTACGGCGGCGACCCTTGGGGGCCTGGTTGACCTGGATGCGCTTGACAACCAGGGCGTTGGTGTCGAGACCCTTGCCATCGGCGTTGGCCTCGGCGTTCTTGAGCAGATCAAGGATGTGCTCAGCGGACTTGACGGGCCAGCGGGCCTTGGAGACACCGAACTGCTTGCCTGTTGAGTGGTCAGCCCTTGTTCCCATTCAAAATTCAAAATTCATCCAGCATCGAAATTTTCCATAACATCGCCAATAAGCCAATAACCCCATATCTTGTCTCTTGGATCTTCCTCTCCCTATACCCCTGCATGTCGATGGCTGTCGTAATATTGGCGATGCTATTTCACATCCCACAAATCTTCCGTCCAATCATCGAAAATTTCAAGGGTAACTCACCCTGGGCAGTGCGACCGGTGGAGCCAGCGTAGCGGCGCATGGGAACGGCCATGGTCTTGGTGGTGACGTTCTCGAGGAAGGTAACGGCCTTGGACAGCTTCATGCCGTTGATGGCCTGGGCTGTCTCACGGGTGTTCTTGAAGCTGACACGGAGGTAAGAGCCCCGGGCGCGGGCGCTCTTGCCGTTTTCGATCTCCTGGGCGGCGTAACGGACCTGGATAGAGCATTGCTCGTTAGCAATGGTTGTTGAAATTGACGACAGCGAGGTCGACCCGGCGATCGGACATTGAATATGATATTGAATGTGCCGTCACACGGGTGGCATGTCGTAGAGAATGGGATTTCGATTCATTTGTCGATAAAGGGGACAGGCAGCACTCACCATCTTGAAGGAGTTGGCGAGGGGGGTGTGATGGTCCTCGGTGATGAATTGTTGTCGCTTTTCGTCGTCGGCCGGCGGTCGCTTGAGCCACCAGGTTTGGTGCGGTTTTTTCGCTCTTGGCGCTCTGGCCCTAAGCGAGCCCTAACGCTAGCCGAATGTGGTTGGTCTGGTATTTGCCCAGGTGGATTAGTCATGCTGAGTCATGTCAGCCTTGGAACTATAGCCTTGGTGTCATTTCAACTTGGTTAACGTTAAAGTTAGTTAGAAAATTGGCTCAACATGTACATCTGCAGTAGGAGATCCCATTTATTACATCTATTTTCTATTTATATATTTCTATTTCTTCTGCTCAGGCACCTGTGTAATCAACTTCCCCTTCTCAACAGCCGACCGCAAGTTATCCAACACCAAAATCTCCATCTCCTTCTGAGTCTCATAGGTCATGGTACCAATATGAGGCAACAGCATAACACGAGGGTTGCTCACAAGACCAGGTTCAATCTCAGGCTCGCATTCATACACATCCAGACCAGCAGAGCGCACCTAAACAGCAACCGTCAGTCAAATTGGTCCTCATGGAGTATGGATAACTCCAGGTACATACCTTGCCAGATTCGAGCGCCGCAACAAGCGCCTTCTCATCAATCAACGCTCCACGCGCCGTGTTGACAATCACAACACCATCCTTCATCTTGCCGAACTCAGTGGCACCGATGATATGGCGTGTTGAAGCATTCAACGCGAGGTTCAAACTGAGCACGTCTGCATTGGCAAGCAACTCATCGAAGGAAACGTAAGTTGCGCCGCCTTCCAGTCCCGCTGGTAGCCGGGAGCGGTTGTGGTATTGGATCTTCATGCCGAAAGCTTTGGCGCGGATGGCCATTTCCTGCAAATTGAGATTAGGGTTAGCAAGCCTCGCAGACAACTTCGGGATCTGTGTATGCACAACTTACCCGGCCGATACCTCCCATACCCAGAATACCAAGGACCTTGCCCTTAGGATCATGGCCGAGCGTGGCGCGCTCTTCCTTTCCTCTAGCGGTGATTGGGCCCTGCCACTTTCCTGGATATCGGGTCGCGTGATCAGCTACTAGATCAGATATAGTGTATTCTTCTGTTAGACTTACCTTCCCTAAGAGCCATAATAGGCACATGAGCCTGGCGCAGCGCACCAATCATCAAGAAGATGCCTACATCGGCAGTCGCATCATTGACCGCGACAGGTGTGCTAGACACGGCAATGTTTCTCTTTGAGCAAGCAGCGACATCGATGTTATCGTATCCGGCACCATTGTGGCAAATATACTTCAGCGACTTGGGCAGGGCGGCGACCATCTCTGCATTGAAGGGACCGGTGTACTGTAACTGGTTAGTGAGGGACTCATCTGAAGAATTGGGACAATGTCTACCTTCGTGGAAGTATTAGACCGGTAGAGAGCTACTACATCGTCATACTGGCCCGCCTTACAGTTCGCGATGAACTCCTCTCGTGTTCCGCTGGGAAATTCCTGTTCTATCTTAATTTCTGGTCGCGATATATAGCTGGAGGACGTACCTTCAATGTCAACTTCGAGGAGAGACTCTCCCATTCCTTGCGGGCGTGTGAGATTTCTCCGATGAGGAGAGCTGATTGCGACATGGTGAATTTGTGATTTGGAGACTATGCGGGGCTGTTAGATGCGCGCAATGATGTCGCTGATATACTGCTTACCTTGTGATATTATGAGTACAGCGAGGAGTGTGAGATTAGAATAAGGAAAGAAAAAGCAATTGCGCGAGAAAGGGAGAAAGAATTGCCTTGCGCCCCCGCTATCGCACCGCTATGTCCCGATGTCATAGCCCCACAGTATAGATGAGGGTATACAGCGCTGTAGTTGTAGTTGTAGATGTAGATGTAGTGTAGTGTAGATTTACTGTTGATTTACTGTAGATGGTGATAATATAGATATTATACTCCTACACTTGCTATTCAATTCAATGTCTATGCATATACTATTGAATACCCTCATGAATAACTTACGATATGAAGGCTGCCCCCCACGTCGGGGAATGAAGTTACTCTAAATCATCTCAATAGCCGAGAAGCAGCACGGAGTTACTCCGTTGGCCAAAACTCTCCACTTCGCTGTGGGGGAAAACACAACGGGCCGATTCTCCAAATGCCGTCAGCGGGGTTGCCGGGATTCGGTTTACTTCTCTCTTTTACTTATATTCATTGACTCTCACTGCCACTGTCACTGCTACTGCCCATCCAACCGCAATCATGACAGACACATCCACCACCGCGCTCGTCCTCCACGGCGCAAAGGACCTCCGCGTTGTAAGCAACACCATCTCCACCTCTATACAAACCCCTAACAACCCCAGGAACAACGCACAGTCTCCGCGCCAAGCGCGCACGAAGTCCAAGTCGCAATCCGCGCAACAGGCCTCTGCGGCTCAGACCTCCACTACTACAGCCACGGCCGCAACGGCGACTTCGTCGTCCGGGAACCAATGTGCCTAGGCCACGAATCAGCAGGCACAGTAACAGCAACAGGAAGCAGCGTTTCCAACCTAAAACCCGGCGACAGAGTCGCCCTAGAAGTCGGCCTGCCCTGCCGAAGCTGCGCCCTCTGCAAACAAGGCCGGTACAACATCTGCAAAGAAATGCGCTTCCGCAGCAGCGCCAAAACATACCCACACCTCGACGGAACCCTAATGGACCGCACGAACCACCCAGCAGAGATGTGTCACGCAATCCCAGACAGCGTCAGCGACGCAGCAGGCGCCCTTGTCGAACCGCTCGCCGTCTGCCTGCACGCAGTGCGCCGCTCCCACCCGCCCACCAAAGAAGAAGTAGAATTGAACGCCGCGGCCGGCGAAGAAACAGCAGCGCTTGTCTTCGGCGCTGGTGCCATCGGCCTCTTAATCGCCGGTGCGCTTGCCGCGAGTGAGAACTTCACTTCCATCCTCGTCGCGGATATCGATGAGCGACGTCTGGAAATCGCCAAGTCCATGGGATTGGGTCTTAAGACTGCCCTGATTCCCCGTGGTGATCCTTCGAATCCACCTCCCGCGAAGGATGCCCCGCATGCAGAGCAGACGGCGTACGCATTGTCTACTGCGCAATCTGTCGCTGCGACACTTACCAAAGCCGCATCCTCGTCAGAGTCCGGCTTGGCCATGCCTGGGTTCAGCCGTGTCTACGACTGCACGGGTGTACCGGCCTGCGTACAAGCGGGAATCTACGCCTCGGCACCCGGCGGCGTCCTCGTCCAGATTGGAATGGGGAATCCGGTGCAGACGGTTCCTGTTGGCGCTGCTGCGTTGCGGGAGGTTGATATTATCGGTGTGTTCCGGTATGATGGGGCTGCGTATCCCGCTGCGATTGCTTTGCTTGCTAGTGGGAAGATGAGGAGTGTTGAGGAGAAGGTTGTTACGCATCGGGTTCGGCTTGAGGAGGGGGCTAGGGCTTTCCAGCTCGCTGGGGCTGGCGTTGATGAGGATGGGAGACCGGTTGTTAAGGTTATTATTGAGAATCGGGGACGGACGAGCGGTTTGCTTTAAGCGTGGGTATGGAATGGGAATAGTTTTGTGTTAGATACCCTTGGTGTGCTGTGGAAAAGTTGGATGTATATGTAGATGGGAATAGTGATAGTGAAGGGTATAAATTGAGTCTTACGAATCAATATATTGCATTTGCATTTACATATTAATAGCAATACAATATAATATCCAAATTATCTACCTCAAAAGATATATATCCATAAATACAAATTCACTTCAACCCCCCAGCCAGCAACAAACTCTGGCCAGTCATATACCCCGTCTTAACCAACATAGTAACAACATTCGCCGTCTCCTCAGGAGTCCCCAACCTGCCCAGCGGAATCCCAGACGCAACCTCCGGGATAGCGGCAGCATTAGGAATCATACCCGTATCACCAATCATAGCCGGGGCAACATCATTAACACTGATATTGAACTCGGCAAGACGGGTTGAGAGGTTTTTCATCATTCCTGTTAAACCGCCTTTTGATGCGGCGTAATCTATAGAAATATAATAGTTAGCCATGTGTAAGGTATACTATAGAAGGACGAGAGAGAGAAAGGGAAGGATACGCACGACATCCATTGATCCCACCCCCCTGCGCAGCAATAGAAGACATAAACACAATACGTCCCCAGCGCTGACTCTTCATCCGCTCAACGACACCCTTGACAAGGATGAAGGATGCGCGCAGGTTAACCTGGAGCGTGTAGTCGAATTCTTCGAGGGTGCAATCCCAGACGTTGGGGACTCGTTTGCCGTAGCCGGCGTTCGAGACGAGGATGTCTGGGCGGTGGCCATGTTCCTGGTCGATTTCCTGGAACATGCGTTCAATGTCGTCGGCGGAGCCGACGTCTACTTTGTGGATTGAGACGCGGAGTCCGTCGTTGCTGTATTTGCTTTTTAGGTCCGTTACTAGCTCGGTCATTGCTGTTAGGTTTGTTGCGTATGTGAGGGCGAGGTGGATGCCATGGGCAGCGAGTTGGTGTGCGCAGGCTGCTCCGATTCTGGGGATTCGTTGTTAGTTTTTTGTTTGGTTTGGAGATTGATGATGGTGATGTTAGGGTAGATGGGTAAAAAAGCTTACCCTCCCGAAGCACCAGTGATGAGGGCAAGACGGCCCTGAACCTCGTTGAGAGACATGATGTGACTGATGCGACTGAATTGGAGGATGGATGGGATCTGAGTAAATAGAAGAACAAAATCCCCTCAGATCGAAGAAGATGTTGCTGGCCTCGGCTACCGGGGCGATCTCCGACCCCCCGCAGCCCCGCATCATTAGCCGTCGGAGTATATACGATCCGTCGGATTGGAAAACAACTAGAACAGAAGATTACTGCTCATATCACCCATCCAAGCAGACGGTTGCCACGCCTGCGATCGATACTGGCCTTGATACATATCAGATGCGTTCTGGAATGCATCCAAGCCCAATAACCCGCCGGAAATCTGGTCTCCAGATACATAGTCGCCCACAGCCTCCAAGTCGAGCCATGAGAAATCGTTTGCGGGACTAAAGTGCATGTAGCCCGGGTCTGCTACCGGGTTTGGTAGGGCTTGCATTGAGAAATCGCTGTTCTGGGCCTCAGAGGGGTTGGAGTTGGCTGGTTTGGGTTTCCAGAGGAGTTCGAGGAGGCGGGCGTAGCGTGAGCCCACATCGTCGGTGCCGGCACTTGCTTGTTTGAGGACTTCTGTGGTTCGCGCCACGAGGCCTTGGACTTTCGCTTCTTCTGATGGGACCATCATTCCGAATGATCGGGCCTGAACTGTCAGCCGGGTTCCAGGGGCGTTCAAGAGGGATTCAAGGGAGTGTTGATGGCTTACTTTGTAGAGGAAAACAGCAGAGTAGATTCCATACAGATAGAAACGGAGAGGCATGAAATGGAGATGCTTCTCCGGGTCTACCGAGTCCACGAGGATCGTCAAGTATGATTTAGCTGCGTCGACGGATTCATAGATGAACCGCGAATCCTGCATCGAGGCCACGTTCTTGAATGTTGATCGTAGTTTTTCTCGCTGGCCTTGGCCATCGGTCTTCGGCTGGACGAGCGATTGAGAGATGGCGGCTTGGAATGCAAATGCCGTTGTGTATAAGCGCAGATACTCATATGATAACTGCAGAGTTGCTCGCATGGGTGGTGAGCCTATAATGTTAGTCCAGTCGTTTCCGAAGTCCATAAAAGTCAACTTACAATCCAATGAACCCCAAAGTGACTTCCACCGCAAGATAGCTAGACGGAAATCATCCACATATTTCACATAATCGCCCATCAACATCATCTGGTTACTGGCCCGCATACCAGAATACAAAACCTCATGAACATTCCCATAAAGCTGCGTCAAATCCAACATAGCCTGCCAAATCTTCGAATAATCCTCATCGCCCTCCTTAACAGGCTGCAACGAAGGAAAATCCTGACTGACAAGACCAGTCATCGGTCCAGGTCCTCGCGACCAAAACGCACGTCCAATACGCACAGAAATCAACCGATCCGAAACATAACAGCTAGCCCACGCCAGCCGGCGACGCGCCTCGCTCTCCTGATCACCGTACGGATCACCCCGGAAGGACGTGCGATCCATGCCAATAAAGTATCCCGAGCGCAAAGCAAGCCCGACATGCATCCACGCAGCGCGGTCTTCCTCGCCTCGTCCCACGCGCTCGATACGAGGTCGCAGACCTTGCGGTTCCCACTCTGCCAGTAGTAAGAGCGCCTCCACTGCTTCGACATCACACTCTGCGCCGGCAGCAATGCCAGAGATCAATTCGTGCATGTATTTCGAGCAGTACTCATGGATCTCAGGTTGATCGAGCAGATCCTTAGACGCGATGGTCAAAACGGCGGTGAGCAAGTGCTTCTCATTACCAGCAAAGTCATCCAGGGCAGAGCGCACGAAATACTTGCGCGGCACGAGCGGGAGGTACGGGTGAAAGTTCTCCGCGTAGCGAGAAATAAGCTGCCACACCGTCTCCGGATCTAGTGACCGCGATTGAACAAGTCTATAAGCCCTGATCCCAGTGTTTGGGGTTGTAAAGTCCGACACTACACCACCGCGCAGACCATTATAGGTGGGGAAACTAGTCGACTCCGAGCGAACATGGTCCTGACGCGGTTCAGCCGTGCCGGCGCCCTGCGTCGCGATACCGGTCAGACATTGCCACGCGTCGGACGGATTGCGCGGAACGGAGTTTATAGAGGCATCGTCTTCCTCGACGGAGACGGCAGCCGGGGCTGGCGGGTTAGGAGGTAAAAAGACCACGGGGCCGGGGTAAGAAGGTTGTGATTGTGCCGGGCGATTATCTGAATTAGCCGGACTTGAGGCGTCGGAATCTTTGCTTGGCGAGGGATTCCCCGGAGTGAAGTTTTTGATCTTGTTCTTGCGGATTCGACGGCCCCCGCGATTTGAGCCGCCTAAGATGCATTCGCGGTTTTCGCGGACGCAGCGCTGACAGGGTGGTTTGCCTGGGTTGCCGTTGGTGTCTCTGTTTCAATCAGCGGGATGAGCTGTAGATCTGGATAAGGCTGGAGAATGTGAAATCCGGGTGTTCTTACAGGTCACATCGGGACTTGCGCTGTCTGCAGTGTAGGCAGGCTCGCGACACTCGTTTGGCGATGTCGCGCCTTGAGATTTCTGTCGGAGATTCGTCGTCCATTGTTAAGACATCTCAGGCTGAAGCTGTGAAGCTGTGAAGTTGGAATATGCAAAGATGCGGAAAAGCAGAACCCCCGCAGATGTACGGGGAGACTGTGGGGAAACAGTGAACTCTACATTTTACTCTGTCTTTGTCTACTTCTCTGTCTACCAACTATAGATATTTATCTTCTCCAAGTTGATTTGCGGACAGTCAAGACTTCTCCACGCGCCATTTTCTCACAATTCCATCTACAATTGCTTATATCTCTATGAGGGGGAAATTGTCAATTGCCGACGGCTATTGAGGCGGTTATAGGAATTGCCACATCGGAGAAACTCCCGCGTCATTGGGGTCAGTTTATGTATTTCTTCTATTCTTCTTTTCTCTTCAATTCTTTCATTCCAATTAATCCACAGATACCACAATGGCAGACGTTATGTCCCTTTTCTCCCTAAGCGGGAAAACCGCCCTCGTCACCGGTGGCACACGAGGCATTGGCCAAGCCATGGCCCTTGCCTTGGCCGAGGCTGGCGCCGACGTTATCCTGGTTCAGGTACGAGAATCACCAAGAATGGAGGGATATATATGGATATAGACTAACACCCCATAGAGGGACAACACCAACACAGTCACTCAAGACGAAATCACCCGCCTCGGTCGTCAAGCCTGGATCCACGTCGCAGAACTAGGAGATCGCCAAGCTGTCAAAAACATCATCCCCGCCGTGACCAGCCAAGGCCTCAAACCCGAGATTCTAGTGAACTGCGCCGGGATTCAACGGCGACACCCGAGCGAACAGTTCCCAGACTCGGACTGGGACGAGGTAAGCCCCGCCCAATCTATTCTCGACATCCCCTGAAGACCCCCCTCGATGTCTCAATGTCTCATTTGTGGAAAAACAGGTCCTGGAAGTCAACCTCTCCTCGGTGTTTGCGCTTTGCCGGGAATTCGGGGCATATTTGCTTGCCCGCGATGCTTCCGAGTTTCCCTCTGGCCGTCGGGGGTCCATCATCAACGTCGCATCGCTACTCACCTTCCAGGGCGGGATCACAGTGCCGGCCTATGCGGCGTCCAAGGGTGGCATTGGGCAGTTGACCAAGGCGTTGTCTAATGAGTGGATTTCCAAGGGGATTAATGTCAACGCTATTGCCCCTGGGTATATCGCGACCGATATGAACACTGCCCTTATCAATGATGGGAACCGCAATGCTGGGATTATGGCGCGTATCCCTGCTGGCCGATGGGGAAATCCCGAGGACTTCAAGGGTGCTGTGGTATACTTGGCGAGTCGAGCTAGTAGTTATGTGTCGGGGGAGATTCTCACTGTGGATGGTGGCTGGATGGGGCGGTGAGAAGTCATAACGCACTTATACTTGTATTTCCTGTATCTCCTATCCATGTATCTCCATGTCTCCTATGAAGTGGATGCGCCAGAGTTTCAGCAAGAATGACAGCTCCGATGTGAAACCGCTAAACAAAGCCAATGTCAGACCACAAAGGGGAAGTATCGACATCAGGAAATCTCTTGCGCATTTAATTTATGATAATTTATAATGTCTCTCGTCTGCTTCGAAAGGTGTCTGGGCGGCACGCCGAGCCCTGCAGGGCCGATCGACAGCAAATCACAGCGGTTGCATGGAGAATCCCTGGCAGCTTGCGAAACACCGGCGTATTTGAGTGCAGAAGGGAGTTCGTCCCATAGGGTCGAGGTAGGCGCCTTGAACACCATCAGGCCATCGTCATCGGAGTACATGAACTGACAGGGTCCCTCCCCAGGTGAGGCCAGAGCTTTCTTCTTCCTTCTGTGACTTCATGCTTCATTCTTCATTCTTGCGTTGATCGCATAGACTTTCGTTTAGATTCATTGTCTAGAGTTACATTGTCTTTCTTTTTGATCTGATCTGATCTGATCTGATCCACTGGTTTCCTTGATCTACTGATCTACTGATCTACTGATCTACTCTACTGGATCTACTGGTGATTCCACCTGTACGCTCCTTAACGTGCTATCCCTTGCATTTACATTCCAGTCAGTCTCCCCTCCCAACTCGATTCTTGGTGACGTGCTAATTTCTCTCGAATGCCTCAGATTCTGCCTTTGTTGACTTACAATCCTCATTGTTCTTTGTTGCGATAATGCTCCTATTATAGACACAGCGTCTTTGTTCTCAGCATCTATATCGAAGCTCCATTCCATTTCATCTGGTCTTTTCTCCCTTCGAATCCTCAAGCGCTCAGCTCCAGCCAGTATCCAAATCTTCTGCTGTTGACCGGCGACATACATACAACATTCACTACAACATCGTCGTACAACATCGTCGTACAAGCCCACGGCAACATCCAATATTTTCTTCCCACTTAGGGCTCTTCAATGGCAGCAACCCATCCGCAAATTGCGGCTCGAGGCTACGGATCAAATACAACATACATATATGAGTACTCCAGAGGACTGGGCGGCGTGGACGTCCCCCGCGATGTGATCATCACCCGAATCATCTACACATCTCTCGTCGTCCTCGCGATCGCATTATTCTGTGGCCGAATCGCCCAGATCAGCCATGCCTACCTCCGTCAAATCACCGCCTCTGGCACAACGAAACGGCAGCAGACCTTCTGGGCGCAGGAGAACTCACCATGGTGGCCAAACCTCAAGAAACACTTCTTATACGCCCCGTTAGGAAAGAAGCGACACAACCGAGAGATGCAGCTCTCGTCTGCTCTCAACGTCGGCACTCTTCCATCCCGGCTGCAGGCCACCCTGGTCTTCCTCTACTTCACCAGCCAAGTCGTCTACTGCGTCTACCTAGACTACAGTGTCAACGAAAAGAAAGCCCTGGTAGCTGAACTCCGCGGCCGCTCCGGGACGCTGGCCGTCCTCAACATGGTCCCCCTCTTCCTCCTCGCAGGCCGAAACAACCCCCTAATCTCAATCCTGCACATCAGCTTCGACACATACAACCTGCTCCACCGCTGGCTGGGCCGCATGGTCGTCCTCGAATCCGTCGTGCACACAGCAGCATGGGCCGTCAACGCCTGCGACGAGCAAGACTTCACCCACATGCTGGCCCGTCTTCGTGACACCCCCTTCTTCACCTGGGGTCTAGTCAGCACAGTCTCCATGATCTTCCTCTGCCTGCACTCGCCCTCCCCAATCCGCCACGCCTTCTATGAGACCTTCCTACACCTCCACCAGCTGGCCGCAGTCCTAGCCTTCCTAGGCCTCTACCTCCACCTCCAACTAGACAGCCTCCCACAACGCAGCTGGTCCCAGGTGATAGCAGCAATCTGGCTACTTGAACGAGGCGCCCGTCTCTTCCGCCTAATTCGCCTCAACCTCTCAACATCAGGCACAACCTCAATGAGAGTAACCGCCCTCCCAGGCGAAGCCTGCCGCGTAACCTTCCACCTCCCAAAGCGCGTCGCCATCCAACCAGGCTGCCACGTCTTCGCCTACATCCCAGCCGTAAGCTGGTGGATGTCGCACCCATTCTCAATCGCCTGGTCCGAATCAACAGACAGCCCCTACGCCCTCCCATCACCACACACGCCCCAATCCCTATCACTCAACACAAACACAAAACACACCCCCAAAACCTCAATGTCAAACCCAATCCCTCTAACCCCCTCCTCCCTCGAAAAACAATCCGACTACTTCTCCCTACCACCACACAACAACTCCCCAAAAACCCAAATAACCCTCATAATCTCAGCCCGCGCAGGCATGACCCGCCGCCTCTACAACCTCGCCAACCAAGCGCCCCAAAAGTCACTCTCCCTCCCAGGCTTCATAGAAGGACCATACGGGAGCCACCCGTCAAACCCATCCAGCTACGGCACAACAATCCTCTTCAGCGCCGGCGCAGGAATAACCCACCACCTCCTGCTCACGCGCTCCCTGCTGCAATCCGTGTCCGAAGGAACATGCGCCACCAAAAAGATCTACCTAATCTGGTCCGTTCGCTCAACGGATCATCTGGTGTGGGTTAGTTCATTCACGGATCAGATCCTACGTCTGCCCGGACGGCGGGATATACTC
>ERZ1673737.1793-NODE-1793-length-19628-cov-5.248761_pt1 | contig 19628 bp, 13 predicted proteins | sample MGYA00580211_ERZ1673737 | MGnify/ENA primary metagenome ERZ1673737 (study PRJEB41218, sample SAMN15661789) | gut metagenome | host: Homo sapiens | place: Canada: London | collected 2015-08-20/2019-03-30 | study: EMG produced TPA metagenomics assembly of... | reverse complement strand
GATGATTTAATTTTTGTTACTTCCGCTTTTATGTTGTTGTTTTTGTACAAGTTCTTTTGCAAAAAATGCTGAACTTGCAAATCAATTAGATGAGCAATGTAAAAGTGGCTTCTCCTTTGCCTGTTTAAAATTAGGTTCGATGTATTATTCGGGAAAAGGTATCGATCTTAATTATCAAAAAAGTGCTTCTCTTTATGATAAAGCCTGTAGTGGTGGTGACCTTACCGGTTGTGCTTTGCTTGGTCTTATGCATGAAGACGGACTTACAGGTAAGCAAGATTTAAAAACCTCCTTTGAACTTTATAAAAAATCATGTAATGGTGGCATAAATTTTGGTTGCCATAGCTTAGCAAATAGTTATTTAGAGGGCTCTTTGGTTAAAAAAGACTTAAAAGAGGCTCATAAGTATTTTAGTAAAGCTTGTAATGGTGGTTTAGCTAGTTCTTGCTTTGAGGTAGGTAATAATTTTGCCTTAGGGCGTGGAGTTAAAAAATCAACTCCACAAGCCATTTCTTTTTATGATAAAGCTTGTGATCTCTCAGAGAGCAGAGGATGCCTAAAGAATGGGGTGATCTTTATGCAGGGGGATAATGTAAAACAAAATTATGCTAAAGCTCATGATTATTTTAAAAAGGCTTGTGCTGGTGGTGCTGAGGATGGTTGCTTATTTTTAGGTGCATTCTATCAATATGGTTTAGGTGTAGAGATTAAACATAATCAAGCAATTTCTTATTATTGGAAAGCTTGTTCTGCCAACACAGCTTTAGGTTGCCAATTCTTAGGGGATATATTTTTAAAAAAAGAAAATGTTGATTTAAATAAGGCAAAATATTTTTACAAACGCGCTTGTAATCTTGCAGATACTGTAAGCTGTGAGCGTTTAGGCAAGCTTAATTTGGATGAAAAACAACAAAAATGATTAAGATTTTAGTTTTATTTTTAAGCACATTTATGCTTTTTCCCTCAGCTTTTGCTACAACAGCTGATCCTGTTGAAAAATGTAAATTAGGTGATGCTAAAGCCTGTTATGATTTGGGTTTTTTGCGTATGACAGGCTTTATGGGAGTCAAAATAGATATAAATAGTGCTACTGAATTTTTTACTTTAGGTTGTAAAGCTCAAGGCGCTAAATCTTGTTCTGCCTTAGGTCATTTATATAATTCAGGAAAGCTTGGCAAAAAAGATAAAAAATTAGCTTTAGATTTTTATGACAAAGGCTGTAATTTAAAAGATCCCTTAGGTTGTATGGGCTTAGGCAGTATTTATTTAAATGATTCTAAAAAAGATTCCTCAACTTTAATGCTAGCTAAAGATGCATTTAAAAAGGCTTGCTCTTTAAAACATGGTCAAGGTTGTACACAATTAGGCTTTTTAGATAAAGAAAAATCCTCAGAATTATTTAAACAAGCTTGTGATCTTAAAGATGGTCAAGGTTGTTTGTTATTAGGTAAAACCTTAGAGCGTACAGATAAAAAGGCCTCAATAGCTCTTTATAAGAAAAGCTGTGATCTTAAATATGGTGAGGGCTGTCGTAATTTAGCCTTGAATTCACAAGGTAAAGAGCGCGATCTTTATTTAAATCAAGCTTGTGAAAATTCTGATTTAGAAGCATGTAATTTGCAAGGTGAAGAGCTTTTAAAACTTGGTGATGAAAAGTCTTTAGGCAAAGCTCAAATTTTATTTAAAAAAGCATGTGGTATTCATAGTTCTAGAGCCTGTTTAAATTTGGCTAATATGTATAAATCAGGCCGAGGTGTTACGGTTGATTACAATCTTGCCTTAGATAACTATATGCGTGGTTGCGTATATGGCAATCAGGATAGTTGTACTGAGGCTGAAAAAATGGCCGCTAAGATTGAAGCTCAAGATAATAAATAGCGATAAGAGATTGTCAGGAGAATGAGTGTGGAAGCTAAATGTATTGACGATCATGAAATAAAGATTTCCTTAGTAGAAAATTCAGGAATTCAATTTTTAGATTACGAAATTACAGTTGATTGGGATAATAGGGCTGGAGATAGTACTATTGAGGGCTTTAAATACGGATATTTTAAGACTCGTAGTTCTAGTGATTCGTGTACCCATTACATTCGTTTAGTCCCAGATCCTGATCATGGGGAGTTGTTTTTTAATCCTTTAATTTCTGATGATGTGCCTCGGGAAGTCATTGATAATGGCGATAGTATCGAAACTTCTGAATCTTTAACTCTCTACAATGGTGTATGGTTTCCAATTCCTTATTATGCCGGTGGTGAAGACATAAATTATGGGCAGGAATATGGTTTTGTTGTCGGGCCATTAAATTGGGCGCGCTGTCGCATTGTAAAGATGCCTTTAGAAAATCCCGAGCTTATGGGAAAAAATTGTCGTCGCTATCATATAACCTTAGCTTTTGATACTAAGACGCAAAACAATAGTGATACGGATTATTTTGCTCCAAGTCATTTAGATGCGCAGAATTCACGTGTTTTTTCTCTATGTTGGCAACAGGCAGCCTCAGATCTATTAATTCCAAATGATAGTGGTATTAGTTTTGTTAGCAATTGGGCTGAAGCGGTTTTCTCCGATTTAGGAAAAATTGTGATAGAAAACTATAGTGATAATCAGGAATTTAAACGAGCCTTAGAGAAACGAGAGTTTGAAAAGCATTATTTGAATGTGGTGGCATTCTTAGGTGGTGTGGTTAAACCTAATCCCATAAGAATTGTTGTTTCACGTGGCAATATTAACTCTCCTGTTGACGTTAGTTTGATTTTAGATGTAGGCAATAGTCGTACTTATGGAGCTTTAGTTGAAGAAAATTCCCAGACTCAAAGCTCAGATATTTTCTCTGATATTGAAGTTTTACAATTGCGAGATTTAAATGCGGTTGAAAATATTTATAAAGATGCTTTTTCAAGTTGTGTAGAGTTTCAAAGTGCTAATTTCGATTATGACAATTGCTCATCAAAATCTGGGCGTACTGATGCTTTTGTCTGGCCATCATTAGTCCGTGTTGGTCATGAAGCTGTAAGACTTGGTTCACATTGTCTAGGCAGTGATGGCCATACTGGTTTAAATTCTCCTAAACGCTATCTGTGGCAGATAAGTGCAGATAGTAATTCCGATTTTGAGTGGCAGTTCAATCGCTATAGCTATCAGATACCTTATGAAAAGCCTGGTAGAAGATTGCGTGATAAAAAGACTATTGAGTATTTTTCTTTTGATAACTTAAGTACACATGCTTATGATAAATCAGTCAACGAGTATATATCTTCCTTAGGTGAGGCTCGTTTTGCCTCAAAAAGCAATCGTAATATGCTGGCAAACTATTCCTGTAAGTCTTTGATGACCTTTATGTTGATGGAGATCATCTTACAGGCTATGGGACAGATGAATAGCTTTACTCATCGCAATAATCATCACAGTAGCTGCGATATTCCTAGACGCTTAAAGTCAATAGTCTTGACTACTCCGCCATCTATGCCTGAAAGTGAGCGTGAAATTTTCCGTAGTTGTGCTTATCAGGCTGTGGGTATTTTGTGGAAGAGTTTAGGTTATGATCCAACGCCAGCAGATGAATTTAAATTTATTGAGAAACAAGAGCAGATGGAGCCTAAGCCGCCGGAGATCATCTTAGAGTGGGATGAGGCTCAGGCCGCTCAGGTAGTTTATCTTTACAATGAGACGCAAACAGCTTTTGAAGGTGATTGTAAGCGTTTTATTGATTTTATTCGTAGACCTGATGCAAATGGACGCTTAAATGAGATTTTAAAGCGCGAGGATTATTTAGGCGATCATGATTTAGCTTCAGCGCGTATAGCCTCTATCGATATTGGCGGAGGTACTACCGATCTGATCATCTCTGATTATGCTTTCCCTAAAGATAGTGCTAGTCAGACCTCTGACATGAGTGTGCGCGAGATCTTGCGTGAAGGTTTTAAAATTGCCGGAGATGATGTTTTACATGACATTATCAAGACCGAAATTTTAAATCCACTAAAGGATTTTATTACCGTGCAATTAGGTAAAAGTGGCATTAGTGCAGACTCTATTCTTTATGATATTGTTGGTAGAGGTATTAGTGATCAATCTGTAAATTTTCAAAATCTGCGTAGACAATTAGTTCATCAGATTTTTATGAAGGTAGGTTATCGCATTATTTCGCATTTAGAAGCTCTTTCAAGATTACCAAGAGGTGTAACCTCAGTAAGACTTAAGGGTAGTATCGAAGACTTTATTTTAGGTAAAGAGCAAGTAACTGTGCCGCAGGTAGCTTTATCAGAAAAAGAAGCTAAGGCATATAAGTTACCAGATAGCGATATCTTAGAATTTGTTAACAATAAGATAAAAAAATGTAATCCAAATTTAAATTTTGATATTTTAAAATTCACTTTAGATATCGATCTTTTTGCGCTAAATCGTAAATTTGTTACAGGTGGCGCGCTTAATATTTGCAAACTTATCGATAATCTATGCGCTATTGTAAATGTATATCGTTGCGATATTTTACTTTTAACCGGGCGCCCTACCTCAATTGCAGGTATTCGTTCAAGAATTCTTGGCATGTTGCCTTTATCCCCAAATCGTATCATTACCATGCGTTCGTATAGATGTGGTGCTTGGTATCCATTAACTCATGATGGTGATTGTATTGGAGATCCTAAGAGTACGGTTGTCGTAGGAGCTCTTTTAAGTTATTTAAAACGAGATGGGCGCTCAACTTTGATGCATTTCCGTTTTAATCCAGAGATTGGTAGATTGCCAAGTCCTATTCGTTATGTAGGTCCTTTAAATAGTAAGGATATGCTTGATAACGAAAATTTAATCTATATGGCAACTTCGGCAGCTGAGGATAATAAAGATGGTTATGAGCCACTGAAGAGTGAAATTGAGGATATTGACTTAAGACGTGTAAAAAAGAGCAATGAAGATTTCTCTGATGATTCCTTTAATGTCAATTTACCTATAAAGCTAGGTTATCGTCAATTTGATAATCCTAATTATCCGGCAAGTATGCTTTATTGTATTGAGCCTTATCTTAAGGTAGAGGATTTGCAGATAGTAAAGGATGCTCAGAAGCTTTATCCTGATTTTTCCTCAGGATTGACTGAAATTGAAGATTATATTGCAGCTCTTTATGACGGTAAATCACAGCAATTGTGTAGACAAGCTGTAGTTAGCTTTAAAGAAAAGTGCGCAAATATCGAAAACTCAAGTGAGTATTTAAGTTTTAAAGAGCTCTGTGAAAATAATTATGAGCAAGCTAAAACTCAACTTATACAAGAATCTCAACAGCCTGAAAAAGGATTCTTTAGTAAGCTTTTTGCTAAAAAACAAGATCCGCTTGAGCTTGTAGATAAAAATCGTTTAAGCAGTATTTACGATGATTGTGTCAATGTACCTTTGTCTATAAAGAGAGATGAGCTTTTAAAGTTCTATGAAAATGAATATAGACAAAGCTTATTAAAGGCTCGACAGGAAAACTTTAAAGTAGTAAAGGATGAATTTAGTGCAAGACTTAAAGATTTATCCTTGCTTGTAAGTGCTAGAGAGCATGCAATTTTTGCGATAAATCTTTCTTTAGGAGTGGTTAAAGCACAAAATGATCCGGTTGCGGCATCTTTAGATTTCTTAAAAGCTGAATTGGGCGCTAAGAACCTACCTTCTATTATTACTTTTGGACTTAAAGATGTTAAGGATTTAAAGTACAAGAGAAACTGGAAGGCTTTAGTTAATTTGAGGCTTAAAACCATTAGTGAAGATGGTGAGTATTGGATTAATTCAGGACTGTTGATTGACAGAACCTAAAAGGATTTTTAAATGAGAAACGAAATTTTTCATAAGGTTTCTTTAAGTTCCAAAAAAGCGTTTGATTGGCTTTTAGATCTTAAAGAAAAACAAAGTCCAGTAGCTTTAAAATGTGCACGTTTAGGCTATGATTTAGCCCGTTTGCAAAATGAAGCTCAAGCTGCTTTTGAGGTTTTGCCAAATCGTACCACTATTGGGGTTTTTGGAGCCTCTCAGGCAGGGAAAAGTTATCTTGTTTCAAATATTGCTGCACAAAATGGCTGTATGCAAACTAAGTGGGGAGATCTTGAGGTTGATTTTTTATCCCACGTAAACCCACGTGGCGGAGATAAAGAAGCTACAGGTATCGTTACACGTTTTACGCATCGTCCTCAAAGTGGAATTAAAGACTTTCCTCTTGAAATAAGAGTTTTAAGCGAAATTGAGATCGTGATGATTCTTGTTAACTCTTTTTATAAAGATTTCAATTTCGAAGGTCCGCTGACACAGATTGTAAATGATATGTTCAAAGCTGAGTCTTTAGAGCAACACTTTTCAAGCTGTAAAGTTTTCCCTTTAAGCGACAAGCCGTTAGTTGATTTTAGCTATCTAGTAAAACTTTATGATTATGTTAGAGGTGTTGCTTGTGCTCCTTTAGCAACCTTTGACATTGAAGATCCTTTTTGGCAAAACTTTTTTTCCTTAGCAGTTAGATTACCTTTAGAGGGTAGAGCTCAACTTTATTCGATTTTATGGGGTAAGCTTCAGGTTTTAACTAAGGCCTTTGAAAAGATTGCTATGGAGCTTTCAAAGCTTAAAGGAGTCTCTTTAGTTTATGCTAAAAGCGATGTGTATTTTGCCATTAAAAATGGGGAATATATTCAATATAGTGACAATATCAACTCAGTAACCTGTTTAGATAAAATCTTTGATGAAGATATGCGCTCAGTTACTGTTTCCTTAGATAAAGAGGGACAGAATTTAGCATCTGTAAAAGTACCTTTATTTGCGGCAGCTGTTTTAGAGGTTTTATTTCCACTATATGGCAAAACTCCACTTGAGGATTTTGATGTCTTAGATTTCCCCGGAGCTCGTTCACGTCAGCCTTATACCTATAATGATTTTAAATCTAAAGAATCTGAAATAAAAAATGAGGTTATGCCACATTATCTTGTTGAAGGTGGTGGTCAATTATTGCGTCGCGGTAAGGTTGCTTATCTCTTTGAGCGTTATAACGGTCGTCATGAAATTGATTTAATGTTATTTTGCTTAAATTCAGCAGCACAAAGTGAGGTCTCATCTTTAACTCCGATTATTACCGACTGGATTTATACCAATATTGGTAAGGATGCAAAAGAGCGTACTAAATTTGGTAAAAATCCATTAGTTGGTGTTTTAACTCGTTTTGATGAAGCTTTTACTAAGAATTTAGAGGCTCAGGCTAAAGTTGAGGGGGATATCGGTATTATTGCTACTGCAGTTGAACGTATCAATGGCTGTGAGTGGCTTAATGCGTGGAATATCGATCCTAATTTAGGCGCACAACCTTTACGTCAGTTCTTCTTTGTACGTCGTCCTAACTTACCTAATAGCTCAAAGATTTTTGCTATGCAAGCAGGAGTAGAAACTCATGTTTTAGAGTCTATGCAAGGTAAGGTTACAGATTTCTGCAATCAAATTGCTAAAGAGCCTCGTTTTAATGATTTAGTGTATGGTGGCAAGCTTGATGGCTTTAAGACTTTAGAGGCTGTGTTTACTCCTAATGATGGCGGAGCTTTGTATATAAATAGTTTTCTTATGGAAAACTATCGCGATTTTAGGGATATTAAGGCGCATTTTGTTAATAAAATACGGAAAAAAATTAAAGATATTAATAATATCTTAAGCAATTATGCATCTTTAGATGCGCATAAAGCTGCTTTAGCTTCTAAAAATCAGGCAGACTATATCATCAAGAGTTTGTGTCAGTGTGATATGTTTGCGCATTTCTTTTGTGATTTGCATGCATTACAAGAGCTAGATGAGCGGATTGTAATAGAGAATTATGCGCAAAATTACTCGCAGAGTGTGTCAAATGCGGAGCGTTTTGCCTCAGAGGTTATAAAGCTCTATAAAGCTCAATTAGAGGATATGTGTTCAGGAGCTGGATTTGAGCAGTTATTTGGAATTTTGTCTTTAAGCTTTACTGATAGAGAAGTAAATGCTGTTTCTGCAACACAGAATGCAAAAGAGCTATATAGTTTCTTTTACGATCAAGAGCATGATTGTTTTATAAGTGATAAGACCCAACTTAAAAAGAATTTTTATAATTTAATGTGCGCCTATGTAGGCGAACTTAATAAGGCCTTAGATGCTTTAAAAATACGTGAATATTTAATTAAATCTTTAAATGAAGATGAATCTAAAGGTTTGACGATTGAAGATCTTTCAGCTATTCAAGGACGAAAGGCTATGAAGATCATGTCCGACTTTAGTACTTATTTGCGTTCAGATATGTTAAATCATGATCTTGTCTGTGATGGTAATCGACAGCTTTTTACTGAAAGTTTTGAAATTGATGGAAATTTACCGCACCTTACACAAGAGCATTTAAATATTGCCGAACGTTATCGTCATGATTATTTTTATGTTTTACAAGATCTTATCTGTGGAGCTAATTTAACCTCAGTAAATCAATATGGTTTAACTGATACAGAAAATCAGCAGTTATTGGCGATTTTAGAGGTTTATCAAAGCGCTATTGAGGCCTAAAACAAGGAAAAAAGATGGGACATGAAATCTTAGAAGGATCAATTATAAAGCTAGCTCCGGGTAAGTCTTTATTGTGCTTAAATAATGGCAGTTTGCAATTAGATCTTAGTTCTTTAGGAGAGCTTGGGATTTTAATCAAACAATTTAATGGTACTAAAGAGCCTTTAGATTTGCCTTCTTGGCCACAAGGTGGAGGTTATATCTATGTACAAAGGAACTCTATCTCAAGCCAAAATCAAGACGGCGTTTATGATGGTAATCTTTATATAAAGTTTGATGAGGATATCACCGATATCCTCGCACAAAATCAGCGCTTAGGTTTTATTATTACCATTAAAGATTGCAATTGTAATTGGCGTGTACAGGTTGAGGGTGATGAGTTACAAGCCTCCTGGGCATCGCGTAAAGCTCAAGAAAATGCCTTTATTACAAATGAAACTTTTGAGGAGATAAAAACAGAGGCTAATTTTGATGAGCCAAATATAGAAGCAAAGAATACAAAAGATAATTCCAAATTAAAATTGATTTTAATGCTTATAGGGGGAGCTTTACTTTTAGCATTAATATTTTTAATTATTTATTTTCTGTTTTTTAAGCACGATAGTGTTCCTACGTCGGTAAATCAAGCTCAACAGGAGCAAAGTAGCCCTGTATCTACAACAGAGTCTTTTGGGGATAAAAACCAAAATCAGGTGGGGGAAGATTTAAATTCTAATTTAAATCAAACAGGTAATAACTTAGGAGAAAACGCTCAAGTAAATAATAGTGTAAATCCAATCCCTCAAAGTAATCCTTGTTCTTTAAGTGAGGATAATGACTCTATCTTATTGAAAAATTGCTTTAATAGCACACCATCCTCTGAAACTTTAGAAAATTTGGCTTATGAGGCCTTAGATGTGCAACGATGTGATTTAGCTAAGCGTTTGATGTCAAATTTAGCTCGTAATGGTAATACTAAATTAGCCTTAGCTTTAGCAAAGTATGCAGATCCTAATGTTCAGGAGAGTAATTCTTGTATTAAAAAAAATGCAAAAAATGCTACGTACTGGTATCAAAAGGTTTTAGAGCAAAGCGACAATAAAGAAGCTCTCGCTGCTATGGAGAAATTAAAATGATTATAAAAAATCTAGCCCTAGCTATGGCGTTTTTTACAGTTATGGGCGCTTATGCACAAGAGCCTTTAAAGATGGAAGGTAAAGAAAGCCTTTATCAGCGTGTTTTAACTACAGAAAATTGCCCTTTAAAACAAAGCATTGCATCTAAAAATGCAGAAAATATTCCTCCTTTTACGCAATTTTATGTTTATGGCCGTGAGACGGGCTATGTAAAAGTTGGCAATGATGCTTTAGGTAAGATTGTAGGTTTTATCAGTGAAAAATGCACTATTGATTGGAAGATGCAAAGTGCATTGATGTTTACAAATCCAGCTGCACGTGAGCGCGCTTTGATTTTTGAGAGCAAAGACCCTTTGCAAGATTTTGTAGAAAATGAAGATCCACAAAATGAAAGTAAGCTTAAAAACCTTTTAAGTAAGGCGCAAAAAGGTGAGACAGCCTCAGGCATTATTAGTATTGAACCTGAGAAGTATGTAGATTGGAAAAAGAACTTTTATCTTTTGCCTATCTTAGATGCTGAAGAGACGATGTTCTATGATGGCAATTATGCTCGACTTTTACGCATAGGATCAGTTAGCGCTAAATCAAAACAAAATGTTGCATCTAATGCATCTTTGAAAGCTTTTAAGGCTGCAGTTGTTTTTGTAATTGATTCTTCAATTTCTATGCAACCATATATTGATAGAACAAGACAAGCTGTTGGTAATATTTATAAGGAAATTGAAAAACGTAATCTTCAAGATAGCGTACATTTTGGTATTGTTTCTTTTAGATCTGATGTAAAAGCAGTACCTGCCTTAGAATACACCTCAAAAATGTTTTTAACTCCAGGTGAGGCTACAGATAGAAAATCATTTTTAAATAAACTTAAGAATTTAAAGCAAGCCTCAGTTTCAAGTTCACTTTTTGATGAGGATGCCTATAGCGGTGTCAATGAGGCTTTAGATAAGGTAAATTGGCAAGATTATGGCGGACGCTATATTGTTTTAATTACAGATGCTGGTGCTATCGATGGCAATAATGAGCATTCCTCTACAGGTCTTGATGCAAAAGAGCTCAGAGCTGAGGCTGAGCATCATGGTGCAGCAATTTATGCTTTACACCTTTTAACAGACTCAGGTAAGCGTAATCACAATCATGAAAAGGCTAAATTGCAGTATAAGGATTTAACTTATAACAAGATTATTGATAAATCTTTATACTATCCTGTAGTTGCAGGTGATATTAATACTTTTGGTAAAAAAGTTGATGAATTAGCCTCGACTTTAACTCAGCAAGTTATCGATGTAAGTTTAGGCAATCTGACAGCGGGCTCTGCCTTAAGTGCTAAAGGGGACGAGATGTTGCAAGATACTGCCATCTTGGGCAAGGCTATGCAATTAGCTTATTTAGGCTCAAAAGAAAATACTCAAGTTCCCGCTTTCTTCTCAGGTTGGTTAAGCGATCGCGATCTCTTTTCACATACTAAGATCACCGCAACGCCAGTAACTTTATTGACTAAGCTACAACTTAGTAATTTAAAGCAGATAACCTCAGAGATTTTAGAATCTGCAAATACCGGTATGGTGGAGCCTGAGGTGATGTTTTCACAATTACGTTCTATAGCGGTAAGTTTAGGTCGTGATCCTAATAAAATCTCTCAAAGTTCTACTTTAAAATTATCTGAATTAGGTCTTTTAGATGAGTATTTAGAAGGCTTGCCTTATAAGAGTTTGATTTCAGATTTAGATGAGCAAACTTGGAGTAGTATGGGGGCTGATGAGCAAAATCAAACTATTGCTGATTTAGAAAATAAGATTAATTATTATCAAAAAGCTAATGATGATACCTCTCGTTGGTTAAAGCTTAATCCTAAGGCCGATGCTTCTGAGGCAGTATATCCAATTCCTTTTGATATGTTGCCTTAAATTTATGAGTAAGCTTTTAGAGATAAAAAACCTAAGCTATACCTATAAAGGTGATAGTAATTTTAAGATTAAGCTTGAAGCTTTAGAGTTACAAAAATCTCAAATTTGTGCTTTAACAGGAGTTTCCGGCTCAGGGAAATCAACTTTATTAGAATGTTTAGGTTTATTAAGAGATGGCTTTGTAGCTGAGAGGTTTACTTTAGATAATTTAGATATAAGTAATCTTGATGCGGATGCAAAAGCTCATTTGAGAGCTTTGAATATAGGTTATATGCCTCAGTCAGGCGGTCTTTTGCCATATCTAAGTTTTGAGGACAATTTAAAATTACAGATTAAACTTGCTCATCCTGATTTTAGCTTAAAGCGTATGAGAGAATCTATAGAAGCTCTTATGCCGTTACTTGTGCGCTTTAAGCTTGATAAGCTTTTAAAGAGCAAGGCTCAGGCTTTATCAATAGGTCAAAGACAAAGGGCTGTATTTTTTCGCGCCTTAGCTCATCATCCACAAATAGTTCTTATCGATGAACCAACCTCTGCTTTAGATCCTGCTAATGCTGAGAGAATTTTTGAGACTATGGTTGAATGTGCCAAATCTCTTGAAATAGCCATTTTACTTGTAACTCATGATCTTCATTTAGTTTCTAAATATCATCTACAAAATTGCGCCTATAGCCTTGAAAAAAGCTTTGAAAATCTTAGTGTTTTTAGGATGCAGGAGGAGTTGTGATCTGCTCTTTATCTTTAAAATCATTGTGCTTTGATAAGCTTATGAGCTTGTGCATTATGATGGCTATGACGGCGATTATTGCACCTTTATTGCTTTTATTTTCTTTACGCTACGGCATTATTACTAAGGCTGAACATGATTTAGCGAATAATCCTAATAATCTTGAGATAAAAATGCTCTCAGGTTATGTCTTAGAGGAGAGTTTTTTTGCTGATATGCAAAGAAATCCGCATGTGGGTTTTATCATTGAACTTACACGAGCTCTAAGCCTTACTTGTGATATTAAGTCAGAGCATAAATTTAAAGCCAATATTGAAGCTGTGCCTACAAAGGAGGGCGATCCTTTAGTAAGTTTTAGCCGTATAAATCATGTTTTAGAAGAGCATGAGGCTTTTGTTTCTAAGGCCTTAGCTTTAGATTTAAAGCTTAATGTTGGTGATGAAATTAAAGTTGCTATTTCAAGAATCATTGATAATCGTCGACAAAGTAGTATTGAGACTTTTAAAGTTGCCGGAGTTTTATCACAGGCGGTAACCTCAAGAGCGCTTATATATCTCCCTTTGGAGGTGATTTTAGCTATGGAGGATTATCGTGATGGTTATGAACCTAAATATTTTGCAGATGGTAGTAATTTAAATCAAAAGCGCAATAGTTTTGCTAGAGCTCGTATTTATGCTAAGAGTTTAGATGACGTGATTCCTTTAGCTAGTAAATTACGCGAGCACTTTAATATTCGAGATGAAAGTGTAGCTATTGAAAATGTTAAAGCTATAGCGCGGGTTTTAAATATTATTTTTGGCATTATTGCTGCCGTCACGATCGTCGGTGGAGCTATTACGCTTGCAGGATTAATTTTCTCGAATATTAGTCGACAGCATAAGAGCTTAGCTTTGTTGCGGTTGATGGGGTTTAAGGGCTTTAAGATTGTCTCCTTAGTCTGCATGCAGAATTTTATTTTAGCTTTAGGGGCTTTTTTATTTGCTTTGATTCTTTTTTATGCAGGCATGAGTATTTTCAATTTTTATTTTTCTATAAATTTAGAACAGGGTGAGGCAGTTAGTACCTTAAAGTTTACGCACCTTTTGCTTGCTTTTGTGTTCACAACTAGCTTAGTTTTGACCATATCTGTTTTAAGCGTACGTTTTAAAATTTTAAAGACCGAGATAGCTTCTACTTTAAGAGAGGAGTGATATGCTAAAAATTTTTGTAGGGGCAGTAGGATTGATGTTTTTTAATCTAGCTTTTGCCTTTGATAATTTTGCAAATCCTAAGCCGTTGTCAGACGATGTCATCGTTTCTATGCCTTGTGATTATAAAATGGTTTTTCGTAAGGTATATACTTCAAATCATCAAGACAAAAGTGTTGATGCTACTTTTCAGGCGGGCTCTTTAGATAATCGTAGTCCCTTAGCTCAAAATCCTCATCGCATGCATGTTCAAGGTGGTTTTAAAGATAAGCGTGGCTATTATTATTTAATTTCCAAATATGAGCTTTTGGATTTTCAGTATCAGGCTTTAAAAAATCCTCAAAAATGCCCAAAAGTAAATCGTAAAAATTCTTTACCTGTGGTCAATGTATCTTGGTTTGATTTAAATGAAGCTAGTAAAAATTATTCTTTGTATCTACAAAAAGCTTCGGATTGTCCTCAAAATGGTAAGGAAAAAGCCTATGCACGACTTCCAACTGATGAGGAATGGGAGTTTGCCGCTCGTGGAGGTTTAAAAGTTTCAAAGAGCGAATTTAATGAAAATCTACCGCCTTTAGGAGGAGATGATTTAAGTGCTTATGCTTGGTTTCAAGGACCATCATCATCAAATGGCAAATTACAGTTACCAGCTTTGAAAAAACCTAATCCTTTAGGCATTTATGATATTTTAGGTAATGCTTTTGAGATGTGCCAAGAACCTTTTAAAGCAGTAAGAACTAATCGTTTTTTAGGTCAAAGTGGTGCTATGAGTGTGCGCGGTGGAAGCTTTAAATCCCCAGAGGTTGCGCTTTCAAATGCTACACGTGCAGAAAGACCTTTTTATGTAAATGGCAAGGAAAATCGTAGTGGAGATTTAGGAGGAAGATTAGTCCTTGCTTTGTCTGTGGCCTCAGATAGTAAAAGTGTGAAGACTTTAAATGCACAAATTGAAGCTTTAGGCGCTGATGATAGCGATTATTCTGCGGATAAGACTAATACTATTGCCATGATTGACGATCTTAAGGATAAGTTAGAAAAAGCTCAGGCCCAGGCTCAAGAGGGCGATGATATTAAAAAAATCAATGAACAATTATCTTTACAGTTAGTAGCCTTAAGATCTCAAGTAAGTGAAGTTAATGCCAAAATTTCCGCTGAGAGATCGCAAGCTGCCACAGCTAATTTACGTTTAGGTGGTTTCTTATGTCGTTCAATTGCCGCTCAAAGTATTGATATTGATCTGCGTAAATCTTTGTTAAAAATTTCTGAACGTAAATGTAAAAGTGATCCGCAAAGCTGTGGACAAAAAGAGCGTAATTCTCAGGCTTTAAAAACTGAACTTGAGGTTTTAAATGGTCTTTTAACCTATTATGGGGATACTATGTCTATAGCATCTGATACTTATAATCTGTCTTTATTGAAGGAGTTAGTAGCAGAGGCAAAGATGTCTCAAGGTCAAAATAATGCGGGACTAGATGCTTTTATTGATCGTTATTTTGAGGCCATTGCAGCTTACCCTAAACTTAATAAAGATCGCAATACGATTCATAAGTTATGGGCTGATAAATGTTACAGCATAGCTAAAGATGGCAAATAACGAGGTGTAGCTATGATCAGATTATGCCGAGTTTTGAGATCGTCTTTAGGTCAAAGTTCAGAAAAAATTTGTTTGTTATTGCCTAAATGGCGTCAGGAATTAGCCTTAAGATTCCCTCAAGAAGTTTTATTATCATTACCAGAGGTGGTAGTTGATGATAGCTATATTAGCTTTTATACCTCCTTACAAGGACAAGTTGAGGAATTAGATTTAGCCTTTGCTAAAGGGCAAAAGCATCCGGCTTTAAGTTTATTTGAACAGCGCCAACAATTATTGTGTGATTTTTTAAGTAGCTCTTATAACTTGCATAATTCACAATTAGAGGAAAGCCGACAGGAGTTTTTAAAACTTTTAAAATTAAGTCCTAAGTTTTTGCTTTTATCTAATAAAGTGCCAGTGTTTTTGCCGATTATAGATAAAAATTTAGAGGCAAATTTATTTACAAATTATGAAAAACAACAGGTAAAGCCAATTGTTGCACCACATCATAGCCATCTTCCTTGTATTTTAAGCTTGCTTTTATTATTAGTACTCTTATTTTTATCTTGGTATTTTTTATTGAGACCTTGGCCTTATGAAGGCTCTTTTATTGATAAGATCAACTCACTTTTAGGTAATGAAAGTGCAATAGAGCAACATCAGAGAATACAAAATAATATTGATAAATTGCTTGCTCATTTAGATGTTCAAGATATGTCTGTGCAAAATGACAAGATGCAAAATGAATTAGCTAAGGCTCAACATGAACGCGATGAGGCTTTAGCACAAAAGAAAGCTTTAGAGGAAAAACAAAAATTCTTAGAAGAACAGCAAAAATTATTAGAGGAACAGAATCTTAAAGCGCAACAAGAGAAAAAAGCTCTTTTAGAGCAACAAGAAAAATTAAAGCTTGAAAAAGAGCAAAAAGAAGCTCTGTTGCAACAACAAGCAAATAAACAGAATAAAGAAAACAGCTCTCTTAAAGTATTACCTAAGTGTGAGATTTTGCGCAAAGAGGGCATGATGCCACAGATGGTGATTGCTTTTGATGGTTCAGAATCCATGCTACAACGAGATGTAGGGGGCGGAGAGACGCGACTTTCTGCTGCCATTCGTGCTTCTGAGTCTTTAGTTACAAGTACAGATAAAAATATCAATATAGGACTTGTAGAAATTAATGGTTGTCCTATGTCAAAGAATCATGGCTTTTTTTCAGGAGCTAAACGCTCATCTTTAATTAGTTCAATCAGAAATATCAATCCTTATCGCTATGATGGTAAGACTCCCCTTGTGCATGGTCTTAATACTATTTCATCTTTAGTTGATGGTGTTAATGCTGAAGCTGTAGGAGTATTGATTTCAGATGGTCAGGATACTTGCCCCTTTACTGGTAGCATGAATGTATGTACTATTGCAAAAAATATTCATGCTCGTCAATCTAAGCTTAAAATTCATACTATCTTGATTGGCAAAGACGCATCACAGGCATCCTGTATTGCTAAATATACAGGAGGAAAGGTATTTAGCCCTAAAAATGCTTCACAAATTGTTGCGCAATTAAAAGCCGCTGGAGCAAGCGTGCAAAAGGTATGTAAGGAGTAACTTCATGCGATCAATAATTTTAAATAGTGGGCCGATGCATAAATATTCCCCTATAGGACAAGATGGGGTTTTGGTATGGAAATCTGCTGAGGCTTTTCGCAATGCTTTAGCAGGTGAGAGACAACTTGGTGAAACGGTTACTCGTTTTTTAGCTATTCCTAAAGCTTCTCAAGGTGGGGAGTATTTGGATTGGTTTATCCCTTTTGATAGTGCTATTGGGCGCGATTATGAAATTATTCGCTGGTCAAGTGCCACAATTGAAGAAAAAAAGCAGGCTTTAGAAAAGCTTGAGAGCATGTCAAAAAAGCTTTTAAATTATGGTTTAGATTTAAAAGCTATGGCTTTGACTAGTAATGATAAACTCTTTACCCATTTTATAAATGGTACAAAGGAGAATGAGATCCTTCCGGCTTTACATTTTCCAGATAATGATTGTTTGTTTATTGTTGATGGACAACCCGTAATTACCTTTTGGGGATTTACTAAAAATCGTTTGTCTTTAAAAGGAGCTCCCTTTGAGGCGCTTCACAATGAACTTTACCCTAAAAATAATTTTATGGGCTCTCAAGCACAAACAGCCAAAGCTTCAACAGTGGTTGCTCCGAGCTTTTTTAAAAGACATCTGTGGTGTTTGTTAATTCCGCTTTTATTGTTGTTACTATTTTTGCTTTTGTGGTTATTATGGCGTTATTTATATCCACAGGGAATAAATTTAGGTTCTATAAATATTCCCCCCTATGAGCAGGCGGTATCTGAAAATAAGGATAACGCACAAAAAACAGCTATAAATTTAAAAGAATTATTGAGTAAAGAAGATTTAAACAATCTTGAAATTATTAAAAATCCAGATGGAACTTATCTTGTAAAGGATGGTTTGGGGCGTATTTATACAGTCGATGATAAGGTTATTACAGATTTGGCAGATGGAAATCTTGCAAATCTTGTGGAAGGTAAAGCTGAGGATGCTGTCTTTGCTGATAACCCAAATGATGATGTAGTAGATACGCAAGTTGGTGACAAGACCCAAGATCTAGCTGTAGATGACAATGTTAAAGATGCATCAGTAAGTGATAATGCTGAAGACTCAACGGTTGCTGACAATACTGTTGTTGATGCTAATTCGCAAGTCACGCCTCCGCTTTTATCAGAAGACGGAACTACTGCAAAAAAAGATCCTTTTGCTAATACTAAACCTTTAAATTTATCTGAAAGTGATATTGCTAAGGGAGCTGTTAATAATTTAGCAGGAACTTGGAGAGTTAAGTCATCAATTGTTAATTCTAGTACTAACAAGCCTGTCAACTTGCAATATAGCTTTGATAAAAATGGTAAGGGTAGGGCTGTAATTGAGGAGCAAAATGGTGTGAAGTGCTACTCTGATGTTCAAGGAAAGATTGTAGATGGGCATTTACAAATTGACAATGAATCTACAGCAGTCTGTAGCGATAAGAGTACTTATCAGATGCCAAAAATTAAATGTAAGGCTGGCACAAATAATGATAGCTCTTGTGAAGCGATTTATTCACAAGGTCCAAAAGGTGAAGATAAATTTAATATTGAATTACGCCAATAGATGGAGTTCATTATGTATAAGCAAAGTCTAATTGCAGCAACTTTAGCAGTTTTTTTATTTACAGGTTGTGCAACGCAAAATACTGATTATGTTGATCCTTCTTTAAAAAAAAGTGGAGCTCACTTTTTTTCCAAATCAGGCTTTGGAGCTTGTGCCGTTGGTGCTAGCCTTGGCGTTTTGGCTTGTCTAGCTTCTAAATCTGACGATAAGTTTGCCTGTGCATTATTAGCAGGAGCTGGTGGTTGTGCGATTGCGATGTCTACAAATTATGTATTTGACAATATTAGATCTAAATATGCTGAAACTGAACAGCAATTAGATGCAATCTCAGATTTAGTTAAGAAAGATATTGCTGCGGTTTCTGATGTTAAAAAGGCTACAGAGAACTTAATTGAGAACGATAAACGCTCAATTGCGACTTTAGAAGAACAATATCAAAATAAAAAGAATTCAAAGCGTGCTTTAGATAATAAACTTAAAGAAATTGATGCCAATATTGCATATATAAATGAGAAATTAGGTGCGATAGATAAGAAAATTGATTCTTATAATTATGCAAAGTCTAAATACGAGACGCAATCTCTTTCAGAGGGAGAGCAAGAAAAGCTCTTAAAGCTTGAGGATAATATTGCAAGTTTAAAAGCTGAGCGCGATAGTCTATATGCTCTCTCTGAAACCTATACTTCCCAACGTAATCGTTTAGCACAAGGTTAAAATATATGCAAGTAAAGTTATTATCGGTTTTGGCTTTAAGTTTGTCTTTAAGCGCCTGTACCATGACTCCTGAGGAGTGTGATCCTTCTATAAGCGATCCTAGTCTTTTAGATAAAATGGGGTGTGTATTTTCAGGATCTTATGAACAGCGTATAGAAAATAAAAAAGCTGATATCAAAGATTTGCGTGTGGAACAGCAACGACTTCTTGCGCAAAGTGAACTTTTATTAAATGAAAGCGTAGCTGTACATGGGGACTATACAAAAAAACGTAAACTTTTAGATGATCTTGAAGTAGAGCTTTTAGCTATGCAAGAGCGTTTAGATGCAAAGCAAGCTTTAAATTCATCTCTAAAAAACAAATTTGCTCAGACTCAAGAACAAATTGCCTCTATGCGACAGACTAAAGATGGGGCTTCAATTTTGCAAAAACAACAAGAATATGAAGCTTTAAAGCGTGAGGTTTCTGATTTAAATGAAGCTTTATCAGGAAATATTTGATTAAAAACTCTAATTAAGCCTGCATATGCAGGCTTAAATCTTTTCTTTAAATCCCACCTAAACTTAAGCTTAAGTCTATTTAATTTATCAAATTTTGGGCACACAAAACCTCGTACTTCAGTGCGAGGATGTAGTGTGCCGATTAGAAAAATTTCATTTTTCTAATCCGGTGTGTGCTGCTGTTCTATATATTGTTTAATAATTGAAATA
>ERZ1673737.1792-NODE-1792-length-19632-cov-3.951320_pt1 | contig 19632 bp, 27 predicted proteins | sample MGYA00580211_ERZ1673737 | MGnify/ENA primary metagenome ERZ1673737 (study PRJEB41218, sample SAMN15661789) | gut metagenome | host: Homo sapiens | place: Canada: London | collected 2015-08-20/2019-03-30 | study: EMG produced TPA metagenomics assembly of... | reverse complement strand
TCGCATGTAATTGTCAAAGAATACCCAGCTATGCGGATCTAAGGAGCTGTGATGTCCCACTTTATCTCGATCAAAAAGTTAGCCTAGGTGTTCATAGAGAGGTCCACTTAGATTAAAAACCCTGACAGTGGAAAACTCCAAGTCATTCGTGATTCTCTGACTCCCATTCATCAAGCTTACTCACTTTCATTCTGAGTCACAGAAAATGGATGAAGATCGGGAACAACGCGTATTATCTTCTGATGTCGAATTCAACGACCCAGAGCTACAAGATGATACCAAAGGGAAAGGTTCAGGGCCAGCAAGGGATGATCCGTTTGGATCTGAAGAAGTCGCAGAAGTGAAATATCGGACGATGAACTGGTGGTAAGTTTCTATTCCTATCCGTGGATCAGGACTGCAATATGTACCTAACAAATACACAGGCAATGTGGAATGCGTGAGAGGACCCCCGTTGACAGTCCTGCCATTCCACTAAGAACGATTTGTAGTCATGATCGCTGAAAATACTTCTTTGGGAATTCTCTCTATTCCATCGACTGTTGCTGTTCTAGGAATGGTTCCGTATGTATTATGTGACAGGCAGCTGCCGCAGTTATGCATAACTAACTCTGAATCATAGAGCTGCAATTCTGCTTGTCTTTTTATCGACACTATCCTGGTATACTGGCTATATTATCGGACAGTTCAAGATTCGTTTCCCCCATGTCCATAGTATGGGCGATGCAGGGGAAATCCTATTCGGTCGCCCCGGACGTATAGTGCTGGAGATCGGACAGCTTTTACTTCTGATTTTTGTCATGTCAAGTCACATCCTAACAGGAACAATCGTACTCAGCACTATCACTGATAACGGAGCCTGTGGTATTGTGTTTGGTGTCGTTTCGCTAATCATTTGCTTCCTCGGTGCGCTTCCACGCACAATGGCCAAAGTATATTGGTTATCACTTATCTGTGAGTATACCCCAATTATGAAGGCGATAAGCTTATCGTTCATATAACAAAGATGGCTGATCATTCTATTTTTCTCCTGCCAGCGTTTCTAAGTATTCTTACAGCGACGATAGTGACCATGGTCAGCATCGGGGTCGAGTCCGAGGGTCCTATTGAAATCCATGTCGTCCGACAGGTCAGCTTCTATGAAGGATTTCTGGCATTCTGCAATATCATGTTTGGATTCAGTACGTCTTGATTCTCTTTCGCTCGCAGGCACAGCAATGGCTAATCTTCAATCATTAGTTGCCCATGTGACCTTTTTCGGTCTTATAGCAGAAACACAGGATCCGAAAACCTTCCCCAAGTCTCTGGCTATGCTTCAGATTACAGATGGCGTCATGTATCTTGTATCTGGCTTGGTCATCTATCGATTTGCCGGACCAAATGTCAAATCTCCCGCTCCTTCCTCGGCGGGTCCGCTCATGAAGAAGATTTGCTATGGTCTCGCAATTCCAACGGTTTGTTCTGTCCAACTTCCATATATACAAGCCCAGCATCTTTGACTAATGCAATATAGGTTTTCATTGCTGGTATAGTCGTTGGTCACGTCGCCTGCAAATATGTTTACGTCAGGGTCCTGCGCGGCTCTGCTCACATGCATAAGAGAAGCTTTGTGGGCATTGGAACATGGATCGGAATCGGAGGTCTTCTTTGGGTTATTGCTTGGATTATTGCTGAGTCAATTCCGGGATTCAATGATCTTCTTAGTTTTGTTGTACGTTTTGCCTGTTCGCGTGATGGTTTACACTGCTAACTTGCCAAAAGAGCGCACTGTTTGGAAGCATCTTTAGTTGTACGTTTTGATCCCTTCTTCGCAGCTTCCCTCGCTGCAGGACAATGCTAACGTTGCTATTTGACACAGTTGCTCTTCCCGCTGTCTTCTGGTTCTACATGAACAAGGGCCGGTATTTTTCCACCGCCTCGAAGGCTTGTCTGACTGTTCTCAACCTTGTCATCTTTGTAATCGGTTGTTTCATGGTCAGTTTTCACATTCGCCTTTCAGTTTCTATCGAATACTAACGTGTTTTAGTGCGGAGCCGGTCTTTATGTCTCAGGTCGGGCTCTTAACGAGACCGCTTCCCACCACAGCTGGTCATGTAGCGCAAGTGACTAGTTGTTATAACACGGGCCTGGTTCATTTCTTCCTCATTGAGAATCGCCATAATAATTTCGATCACAGAGCTTGGGCCCAGACAAGCATTCGTTTTTTCCAATTGTATTAGATTTTAAAATACCTGAGAGTACAGAACTAATTAGTGAACATATTAAAGACCTGTACTAAGAGACTCGCCCTTATGGGCCTGTGATTCCGATGAAGCTCGTTACTTTTAGTCAAGATGGAGCAGCACCAGTAGAGCGATAGTTGACATTGTAGACCGCACAGCGACAGAAAAGCTGATCGGCATCTTGGTTGTTCGAGATGCCGGAGAACCCGTCTGCTACAGATGCCAATAAAGAGAGGGGTGGCAAGGTGTCGGATATGAGTATGCAAATGGCAGTGAGCTGCGAGCTGGCGGGTTGCGTCAGCCCATACACAAGCGATTAACGACGATCGATCCAAGTTCAGCTGAACACTTTTCTTCTGCCTTTCGGGGGAGTTTCGCTTCGGTTGTCTGCATTTGCGTGAGAGCCGGGCCGGGCCGATCTGTGAAGATTTGATCAACCAATCCATTAATCAAAGTTCTATTAACCTGATGCAGCTTAAATAGTATCGTAATGGCTATGCAGGCGCTTCTTTCCAGTTAGAGCAAGAACTCATAGTCCGTACGCCTGACCATGCTCCAGTACAAAAGCTGAAGCTGGTTCTCAATGAGAGGGAGAACCAGCCTATTACATGTGAGCCGAATAAGCCAAAATCCTGTAAAAGCCCGCAAAAACCGTCAAAAATCGAAGCACAAATGAAGAATCCACTGCCAGTAATGCAATGAATACAACGAATGTGCGGAATGTACTATCCACCTCCCCAGGTCCTCCTCGCGTCATGTAAACTCCCCGTAGTCAAAATCCCACCCAGTCCTTACTGCAGCAAGATCAGATAGCGTTTCCAAGACTCGGTTCATCCTCAGTTAGATGATCATCGTTGTGTCCCAGCCATTCAGGCACCGTGTACTCGAATAGCTGGCTGAGACTCTCTCCTTCCTCGGTCGTAGTGTTCGGTGTTCGGTGGTGCGTACCTAGCATCTTGGGGACTCTATGAAGATTTGCCCTGGGGATTCAAGGCGACCGAGGGCTTTTTGAACGCTATAAAGCTTCGGGTTCCATTATGGGAAAATAAGAGGACCTACATAAACAGAGACGAATCTCCCTTCAATCCACCTCTACCATTCTGTTTAAACCTCTTTCTACTACCAGATCCCCAAGCCAATCATTCCCAACCCCACGCAACCTCCAACTTAGGACTTTTCGAGACCAATGTTGCCTATAAGCACAATACGAACCTCAGCGACCAGGCTAATTAGGACCCTAGAGAGAAAGAGCTGATGCCGATGTCCCACTCTTGCCGTGCGAACGATCTGATCCTCTACTTGTCTGATCGCAATGTGCTGAACCCTCTGAGAACGCTCTCGAATAATTTGCTTTTACAGAGCCCTTTCCTTTACCACGGCTTTGAAAAAGTAAAAGGTTACTTGATTAATGACAACCGTTACTAAAATTTGAACATAGAACATTGAGGGGAGAGAGAGAAGAATCAGAAACTCGTAGAAAGCAAGAAGGATTATCGCTATACCATTGATGAGTTAAGGGCCTCGAGAGTTACTTGAACTAGCAGGTACAAAGCAAAAGACGATTGTAACAGAGGCAAAAATTCAGACAAATATCGTTCAGGTTTAGACATTTTGTTTGAGAATAAACGAGCATAAGAGTAGAAGTCAGTTTTCCTAACCGGAAGTTTAGTGTGGGAAAGAACTGTGCATAAAGCTGAGAGGAATGAGGATCCAGGATTTATAGCTACTTTGCAAGTAAGGAGCTATAACAAGGGAAACTCTCCTTCAAATGACTATATCTTTCACAATTCTCATACATAGTCTAATATGTATTTCATTCTTCCTGGTGACTGAGGGACAGTGTAGCACATTTTTATTTTGTTACATCCACACGGAGCGCTCACGTTGATTGAGCGTTAAAGTAATCTAAAGCCTGGGAGATAGCCCACCATTGGCGCTAGAAACTCGAAGATGTCCCCTTACGAGGGCGGCCCTAGAGGGTAGCAGTCTACGGGCTGATACAGTGCATGAGATAAATCTCCATCTCTGTTGCCAACGGTTCACCAATCTAGTAAATAAGCTTCGTTGCTAGCAGGTTAAATTATCTCTTCAAGTACTATGATCAATCTATTATTTAAGTCCATCTCTAGCCCTATAAGTTTGGAAAGTCTCAAAAGTCATTCCTTAATAATCAGTCTTACTACTACTATAGAATACCTTTTCTACGTTACCCTCTCGATACCTAGTACTACCTTTAGCTAGTCGATAAGCCTGATCTACCATATAAGTATTTCTTTTATACGGATATATAACCAAGCCTCTGAATCCTAGGCGAAGTGCTATAATAAGTGGCATAAACTAATGCAATTTCAGAAGTAACTAATTGTAAGATGATACCCTTTTGTCGGGTTGATCTCCTGTCAATCAGGTAATAGAGCGAGAAAACAATCGGGCTTGAGAACCTAAATTATAGACTACGTTAGGTACAACACTGATCTGAAGCTTCTGGGTACAAAAACAATTTATATGACCCTCCATCCAATGCCTGGATAGAAGTATAAATGACTTCAGATACTTCATCGTGGATGAAAAGTTCCATATTAATATTTTCCCCCCTCTCCCCGAGGAGGCCCGGTGCCGTATTGAGCGGAGGCTCGATAGAAACAAGTTCAGAAAGAAATATGGCTCTCTCTGCATATCAGAGGCAATGTGGTCAAGTTTCATAAATTCCTGGTTTAAATATAGATCATTTGGTTCGCCAAACACGGCATAAATTTCAGGAATGCGAATAGCGGAATGAGACCTTGCACTGATCTGATCAAACACGAATTGATGATTTTGCCCTCCGCTAATGGTGATGCCATATTTTATGAAAAGTTTCTGTTCATTGTGGACGTGGGTAAGATGGTTGCCCCTTCGATGTTCTCGCGGATATTTTCTTCGCTGTGCATTGGAAACCCGTTTGACTTGGAGCTTGCTAGGCAGATTGGGGAGGTTAAAAACACATAATGGACTGTATCACACGTAAGGAACATCGTGAAAGATGTAACTGATTCTAGGATCCAGGTCCTACGCAATGATTCGGTCACGTGCACGATCGATGATATCGCAATCATTTGTAGGCTTTGAAACCCTAATTCTCGAGTAGCTGCCGCTTTTTAATGTGATGTGACAACAGAATCTTGAGAGTAGTAAGAGATGGATAACAAAGCAGTTGTATGAGCAGATGCCAAGGGACCGGATGTGGATCATACTGCCCAATCATGCCATACACACCAACCAACTCACACTACTCTTTGACTCATAATGCCATAAGTTTGAGCTCTTTCCATCAAACATCCGATATGATGTAGACGGAGGTGACGATGAAATAACAGATGATTTTGGGAACCCAGCCCACTAGGGAAGCGTCGAGGTATCTGGATTTCGTTGGGATTTTTGTAACTCGCTCAGGTTATCCAGAAGCAAAAATTGTCAAGCAGTCAACAGCAGAGCCGAAGAAGAGAGTCATGCTGAGGAGCGAGGTCTTGATGGGGAGCGGGGAACGCAATGGGGGAGAATAATCAGCAGTAGGATTGGCTTTCATCAGCCTCCGCCAAGTCTAATACGGCTTCAACCGTCTTGGCTAGCGAGGCTTTGCCAAGCTTACCTCTCTAGATTCCTCTACAGCCTCCTAGCAGGATTGACTCGCTGTTCAATGCGTCGCCGGTCTTGATCCGTAGCTCCTTTCGCAACTCTTATAAATTTGAACTGCCCACCAGGACGTGACTGTTTCTTGGGCGCACGCGCAGTAATCGTCGTATTGAAATCGGAGGGACTTGGCATATGTGGATAATCAGCCCGTGCGCGGTTGAGCAGGCACGCCTGGTTCCTGAGGGTCCCATCCAGCCCCTTTGGGGTGACATTTGCATGGAACATCTGCACGTCTCATGCAGCTTACTTGAAACAAAGCGAATGGCCGCTGATTGCTTATAGTAGCCGTATCCTCGAGCCAAGCGGAGATTTTAGAGCATCTTGCTCTGAAGGGTAGGATCCCCTACTCAGGATATAAAGTCGCCAGTAACAGCCCGATACTACTACCCAGCTTCATTCGTTTTACTCTCCATCACCCCTAGGCTTTCAGTTTGAGAGTAAGATGATGTCCGGAATAGCCCTTCTCCTTTTCGTGGCTGTGTCTGCCAAACCAGGTACGTTTTCTTTTTAGGGTCCCTCAACCCAGATCTAAACCAGACACCGCAGTTATTCCAGGACTGGATACCATTGCAACTCCTACTACCAGTGGACTCCAATCCGACGGACCTGATAGGTGCACCAGCTTGTCCACAAGTAGCCAGTGGTTAAGCATATGCGACACGACTATTTTCTGGCCAACGTCGACCAACTACTTTTACGGCCCGACTATCGGCCCTAAGGCATCTGCCGTCTCCTGTAATGCTGAATGGGTCGAATATGGCGGACGCGCTAGTGGGCTAGAGTCCCTAGGTGCAACATCCACGTCCACTCTTTATTCAACCTATGTCACTAGCACCGGGGCTTGTAACTCTGAAGTCCGGGGTGAAGGTCTTCATGATACGCATACCGGCCCAGTTACCACGCTCTGTGATGGGGTTGTACGCGCCCTAGGTCCTCGAGAATCTATAACCCACTACTGGCCAGGTACAGGACCATGTAGTTCCTTCATGATCACCGAGACTAGCACTACATTGGTCTATCGATCACCTTCACCGACTCCTGGCTGTAAACTAAATACCCAGGATTGCATTCCCATCTGGCAGACCTACACCAGTCTTTCGAACGCCTATCGGTCCTCTGTCACGACTGAAGTATCTGGAGACAGCAACAGTCCAATCCGACCGGAAAGCTGCCCGTCTACAACGCGAGACTATACTGATCCTGATGCATGCAATAATTGTCATTATCTCCCGGATACAGCAACCCTCTTCTACTGGCCGGTGACCACCAGTGGAGATCTCTGTCTGCAGAATGGAAGCACCATCCCTGCCACGCCGACGGGAGATGGGCCCAATACCGCCGTTGTCGACGGGAATACGTTCGTTTCCCCAAGCGTTTATGTTTCCTTTACCAGCATCTACGCGCGGAGTAACCGGCGCGCCCACCCTGGTGGCCCCTGCGGCGATGATCATGAAAATGTGATCATTTCTGTCAATCCGGAAGCGATTACATCTTACCGTAACCATATCAACGCGAAATATCCCAAAATCGGAACCGCATACCCTTTCAATTTGGCTGAATTCCAACAGCATCAGGTCGGAAATTATACGATGTCTCTGATCCCTTGGGAGCAATACCTTGGTGGGTCTCAGTGTGTGTCCGGAGGCGGTGGTTGTAGCATGATTCGCGATGACTATCTTCCGTGGCTCGAGATGCCAGACGTCATGACGCAGGTTGATCGTCGGTGGACCAGTTGTCACCGATCCTGGTATATTCCACCGGTTAGTCTAGTGCCGCTGGTGGGTGGACTAGAGTCGCGACCAACGGGCATGGCGGAGGCGAGCAGCACCCCGGCTACTCCGGCGCTCCCTTCATCGGGACTGGCTGCGCCCACTCCGGAGGCTACCTGACGGAATGGTGATTGCCGTTTGCTTAGTACTGAACGATGCTTCGCAACATCATATTAGCGTAATAAATCACGCTTTGGGGAAATCTCATATCATTAGCTCCCTGCGCCATCTCTGTTGAAGACTTCATGATCAGTGAGATTGTTGGTTGATTAGAAGTAGAGCTGAAAAAGAAACTGAGATGATAGATTGAGCGGACATCTCGAGTCCTGTTTAGGCAAAGATGCCGTGCGATATATATATTTATAGGGGACGGATACAGACACCACCCTTTGGATGCTAACTTAGCACCGATCCCCTATAGATATACGAGCCTTACGGTGATACCACCAGATGCCTTAGGTTGCTGGTGACATTAAGCTATTGAACCTTGGATACCTCGTTGCTTGTAGCATTATATAAATGAGACTACACCACTTAGGTCATCGCCACTATAGATGAAATAAGGATGAAATAATTGTCGCTACTGAGAGCAAGACTATAGACTACCGAGGTACTACTATATGATATGTTCGCTAGGGTTGATGTGAGTGTCCCTAAAGCTGTAACCGTGATGGCTTGGCTTAGGCAGCCGCTTGCGTAGGGAGTACCGAATACCGTGAAGGGCTCTGCGGTGGAAGAGACGATGTATTTTGCATTGTTACCACCACAACACTGCACGAACCGAGTTCGAATCCAGCTCAGACCATGTCGTGACAAGCACAACATAATGTAGCGTGTGGTGGAAAATTAACCCAAACAGTGGCGATGTGTAGCTAAAGTTGAAGTTGCACAAGTCTTGCATTTCTCTTACGAGGGGAATATCGAATGTAGAAAGGAGGGACAAGAGAGACATGTAATAAACGAGAAAGGTGCATGGGCATAAAGTAAGCAAAAAGATGGAAGAAGTTGTGATATTTAAGTTCCTATTATTATCTCAGTTCAACCACCACCCCTGAAATTAATTCCTCCTATTACTACCTGTAACCTTCCTTCCTCTTTAAAAGGAAACGAGCCGTATGAGTAGACTTGGGAGCCTGTCGACTCAGAAGCAAACCATGTCTAATAGTTGGTGGCCGGCCCCGTTGGACTGTATTTATAGCCCGGGAATTGGTTGAACAGACTCTGATCGAAGTTTTCAAGCTCGGGACACTCGAGCTTACCAAGAATTGGAGCCAGGAATGGATCAAAGAAGGAGGTCGCGCCGTTGATAGCCTCCAACGGCCCCTTGAGGAAATGGGGAATGCCCTGTTGCAAAAGAACGAAAATGAAGCATGCAAAGTTGTCACCTTCAAACAGGGTCTTGGCATTCAAAACACCACCAGTGATGTCCTCAACGGCGATACCAGTGAATGAGTTGACTGTTCCGGTGTTTCCGCCAAATCTCAGAGTCTCGGGATATGCGAGATATCCAATACCAACATCTGCTGCCACGTCGGCCAGGCCGTAAGGCGAAATAGTTGGGCGCTTGTACCAGTTTTCGGGAATGCGTTCCTGTCCTTTGTGCCAGACGAAAGAGCCAGGCTTGCCAGTTACGCCAAAGAATTGTTTGAAGTTATAGCCATCCTACTGGCTGTTAGATGATGGTCACATTTTCACATATGGAGCGACGTACCAAGTATCCGGATGGCTCCTCCTCCGAGTGATTAGACATGAAGTTAATGACGAAGTTATACGCTGCTGGCACAACCACCACAGTAGAGAAGGCACCGGTAAAGTAGTACGGGTTTGTGGCTATGGAGTGTTTTTGGACCTCCTGGTATTGGGCTCGGAACTTGTCGATGGTAAAGCGCTGATCAAATCCGTTTTCGGAGGTGTCATCACCACCAGTTTTGTAGACGGACTCAAACTTCTCGACGGAAAGTGAGTGGGCGTCACCGTTGTTTGTGAAAGCGTCTAGGCGTCCAATTGAGCCGTCACCCTCGTAGCTGTTGTGAGAGTAGGAAAGACCCTGGCCATTTCCGAAGAAAGGTGTGAGAGGATCCGACTGTTGGGGACCGCCGATAGACCACGATCCACCGGCGAGATCACCGTCAATCACAATTGCGTACGCGGCAAGGACAGCGCCCAGCTCAACTCCCAGGTTGTACACTAGATATTTCCGGTCATGTCAAAATCATCAAAGACGAGACGAGAGAACTTTCTTACGTTTGTTGAGACCACGGACAGTCTCCTCAATTGTAGCGGTTCCAGAACGAGGCAAATAGCCGTGATTGGCCGCGGCATTGAGTCCAGGGCAAGGCCCGCGGATTTCATCTGGGGCAGGGGCAGCATAAGCGTACTCGCCTTCCACCGACACATACTGGTCCTTGGCATCAAAGTAAGGACAGGGGATCGTGGGCCCGCAGTTTGTTTCCGCTCGGCTGATACCCAACGCGTCCTCAGGAAGCGGAAGCGCTGAGCGCCGCACAGGTTGAAAATTCTCTTCTTCGAGAATCTTTAGAGTCCGCGCGGCCAGCTGGCCCGCTTTGTGGTGGGCGTCGGCATCGAGGTTATCAATGACTGGGAAGGCCAAGCCCACCGTCACCACGGCAGCTAGAGCAGGTAAAAGCTTCATGATCAAAGAGCAAGGAAAGTAAGGAGTGGATTGGAGTTAAGAAAGTATTGATTGGGGGCTTCGTGGAGCTTCCCATATATATACAGAGCGTCCGAATGGCACCAGAAGAGAGAAGACCGAATCCTTGTTTGTATGAGCATTTAAAATTGAGTATTGCATCAGCGGCTTTCGCACCATCTCTTCCCGTTCGCACCCCCTTAGACAAAACCCCAAGTATCTGGCAATGATGAAGATCAACCGATATTGGACTGTCGCTATGTTAGTGCGAAAGAACATCAGAAAAGGGTTTTATTGCACAATGCCACTGGATACAGATCGAATGAAATTATATTGCTGACGATAAGCTGCGTGTGATTGGACGTAAGCACGAGCAGGAAGGGATATCAAGCCCCACGATTGGCGGAGAAAGCTCTATCGGGCGAGAAAAATGAAAAAGTCAGCCTCACCGACGATGTTCAGCAAGTACCTGGGATTGTCCCATGGCAACAGAATTGACGTGATAGGTGGGGCGATAACCTTAATACCACATACGAACCGATCTGCACTTGTTAATTTGGCAGGTGGAGTTGGGGGACTCCGTGCCGGTAGGCTCTAGCGCTGTAGATCGTCACCCTAGTGCAACCTACATAGAGACGTGGTAGACACCTGATGTTGTAGAAATAAGTGGCATAATACGCGTGCAGTTAAATTTTCAAAATTTGATGTGAAGATCCCGACACTAGCGCGAATCTGTAGATACTAGCGCGGAAAAGTTCCATGTAGAATTCATTACCACGATGTTTAGGCTGTACGGCGTTACACTGGTGTCAATACCTATGCACCTAGATACATAATTTTACCGTGTTGATCATCGCAAGAAGCGATGCTACAAATTTATGGCGGCGATGGTGCAATTAGCACTAACGCAGGTTCTCTCAGTAGGGAAAATCCTGTATCTCTGCTTATTCAACTCAAAGTTGGGGCAATACTCGCTGTTCCTTGACATATCCATCTAGTTCTTCAATATCATCTAAACCTCAAGCCGTTAAGCCGCGTCTGCCACTAAATCTCTGTGCAAGCTCCTTATGGCATTGGGCCAACAAAAATTGCGAGGGCCTAATCCCGTAGAATACAACATGTTAATGGAAAGCTCTAACAACGAGATAATAATAATTAGAAAGGAATCTCAGGCTACTAACTAGAGATCAGAAAGGCATAAGGTAGTTAGATCCGTACAACTGGGATCTTGAATCACATGGAAAGTCCTCCGCGTTTGGATCCAAAAGTAAGCAACAGGAACATATCTGCTCACTTCGAGCCGTTCAAAATCACATCCGCCGCCTTCTCGCTGATTATGTAGATCGGGGCCGTGATGAACACACCAGGGATGTCAGGGAAGATACTAGCATCGACGACACGGAGATTTTGGACGCCGCGCACCCGGAACTGCGAATCCAGTACGGCATTTGGGTCGTCTTCCGCCCCAATAGCAGCTGTACAAGATGCATGATGACCCCAAGCGACGTCCTTCGCGTATTGCTCTAGATCTTCATCGCCTGTAACATCTTTGCCCGGGTTTTCCTCCTCAAAAGGCGAGCCGCCCAGAATACCATAGTTGTAGTATTCGGATAATGCGTTTCGGGAAATGTTGATTGCTTGGACAATTGCACCCACGTCGAGATCATCTGCACCACCCGCAGTAGTACCTGTGTCGAAGTAGTTGAAGTTGATCCGAGGCTGGTCAAAAGGGTCTGTTGATTGTAACTCTACGGTGCCGGCGCGATTCCGTCCGTGCGCCTTCAGGGTATACCACGAGAAGTGCGAATGATCCGCGACAGCTTGCTCCGCCCAACCGGGGAAATATCCTTGAAAGTTGATGGGGCCGCCAAAGATGTAAAGATCAATGTCCGAAGTCGAGGCATAATCCGAGTTTACAGCGAGGGTGGCCGCAAGGCCGTTCGTGGCATAGGCTCCACGCTGACCGAGAATGTAAGGGTTGTCTTCCCATTTTTTTGAGACATTCATCATGGGGCTTTTCGTCAAAGGTACAACCCTTGAGGATGGGAAAGTCCTTCTCATGTTGGACGTTCACGGGGACCTCGTAGCGATCCATCAAGTTCGTGCCAACACCTGGCAAGTCTTTCACAACGGGAATGTTGAACATCGCCAACTCTTCTTTGGGACCAATGCCGCTGAGCTTCAGCAACTGAGGCGTATTGTATGCACCGGCAGATATGATGAGTTCCTTTGTCGCCTTCGCCGAGCCAGGGAGGCCAGGACGACTGTGAAGACTCCGTGGGCTCGCCCGGTAAAGATATTCTCCATCTTGGAACTCAACTCCAGTGGCTTTTGGAGTGGCTCCCGACTGATCGAAAGTGATTTTGGTCACAAAGGCATTTGTGCGAACATCCAACGGGAAGCCCTCCGCGACGGTGCTTTTGATGAACTGGCTGACGTCGGTACGATTACCCGCATTCATCGTCAGGGGCACTTGGAAGAATCCTTGGGTTGAATCGCGCGTTGGGTTGATTTGGCTGTTGGGATCATTCGCAAGAAGATTCAAAAGACCCTCGACAGCGTTGAGAGGGTCTGGACCTTGTCCCGATGCAGCAGCGCCGGCGACATACTGTTGAGCGAGAGGGAGGTCATTCAACAAAATCGTCGGGTCAGTTGGCTCGGTGTAAAGCCATTCATAAACCTTCTGAAGATATTGGTCCATGTTCTCATGGGCCCACGACGAGTCTCCGGTCAAGCTTGCAATGTTGTCCCAGTCACTGTCATGCGGAGTGATCCAGATGAGTGCGTTATGGGGGGTACATCCTCCCAACGCTTGTGCACGGGGATACAATATACCACGCGGGGTGGCACCATCGGGAGGATTGGGCCCAACATGATATTCGAATGGCGCGGTCTCCCATGTGTACTTGGGATCACGCTGTGCGCGCGTTTGATCCTGGTAATGGTTCACAAAGATATCCCATCGGAGTGAAGGATCCTCAGTGACAGCCGCTTGATACCCGGGAACCGTAGTGTTGAGATTGTCAGATTGGTCACTGCCTGCTTCGATAAGAAGGGTCTTGCGGCCTTCCCGGGCGAGCCGGCTGGCTAAAGGCCCTCCTCCAGCTCCACTACCAACAACGATGTATTCGTATTCGAGGTCAGTAGCCGCAGTAGTAACTGGGCTGAGAAAGAGCAGGGGGAAGACGATGAGGTTGAGCAACTCCATCTTGAGAACACAGAGTCAAAAAGGTACCACTTGGCCTTTCAATAATCTAGGTATTTTGTCCTTATTTATGTAAAATATATTTCTATTTAGTTCATTGTCCATCCAAATTCCACAATATGGCGTGATGCTCGCCGCAATGGTGAGAGTAAAATGGCCAGAAGCAGTGCCTGTTAGAAATCTGTTTGATAACGGTAAAATCCGAGTCAACTCTCCGTTGTATTACCAAGACGGAGCCTAAATTGCGGCTTACTTTTAGTGTTAAACCTTCTGCTCTAGTGATGAGATGCTGACCGGTCTTACTGCTTCAGTCCTTGTAGTGAATGAACATTGATCGACACCATCTGTGAGGGAGATCCTCGCGAACCTGCATGCATGGGTTTACCGCAAAAATGCATATTTTCCTTTTCCTATTTCTTGCAAAATTTGCTGCTAGTGCGTCGAACATCGAAGCTTGTGGTTGAAGAAAAGTTGGTTCCTTCCTCACAAAACTGGTTACAAACATAACCATTGTCTTAATCTTAAATAGTACTGATTAGCGCTCTGCCTTATATCGAGCTAAAAGGCCACATTTTTCCCAAGCCAGACAAGGCTGTAGGACAAGATGTCAATCATCAAGCATATATTACTTCTTCTGTTGTACGGTTCTACTGAGCATCCATGAGGCCCATAATGCTATGATTGGCTGATAGCTCCGAGTTTGGAACTTGCGGAAAATCCCGACTGGTAATAGATAGTTCCTTGCTCGGGCTTGCATCTTCCTCATCTTGTCAATGATCTTCAAAATTGCCAACGGAAGACAGGGACCTGAACTTAAAGATACTATTCAAAACGCCACTCACAAGACCCGAAAGATCTCGGCCGAGAATGTACCCCAATGGTTCACCTCAGCTGCTTAACTTGACTTCCATTACCGACTACCTGGGTTGCGCAAGATGAGCGATGAGCCAATTGATGTTGCATATTGTACAAAATGATCGCCCAAGCTGAAATAAACAGCGGGGACTAGTATTATTCTGTAAAAGGTCCCCGAGGGAATATTACAGTGACCTGTGATTCTGAGTTCTGTACCTCAACGTCAAATACTGCGTGATTTGAGGTCCCGATCACGATGAAGGCAGGGATCCAGGTCACAGCCAACGTGCATGATATAAAATAGTAATGCAAATGCACACATATCTCTGTAATTCTTGGTGATACTCTAAAAAACTTTTGCTTTGCTAAAGCCACGGCCATCTTCATTGCAAAAATGACGTCCTTGTGGGAAAAATTCCAAGGCAAGAATATCCTTATCACAGGAGGCTCTGGGTTCCTGGGAACTGCGATTGTCTACCGACTCGTCACAAAAGCCATCGAGCCTGGGAAGATCTACATTATCTGCAGAGGCGGTCGCCAGTAAGTCTTAATAGCTTCCCCTCTTGATACGAATACTAACAAATGATATCAATATGTTAGGTCAGCGGAAAAGAAATGGATACAGTGGCTCGGTTCCGAAGCCGACGCTCTTTTGGACGCGGATAACCTCGTTGTCGTGCAAGGCGATCTGGAAACAATGGATGTGGACACTGTATTGGACGGACTGAAACCAGAACTGAATGTCATAATCCATGTTGCTTCCACGATAAACCTTACCCGCCCGCTGAAACAGATCAAGAATATGATCGTCCATGCTAGCATGAAGCTAGCTGAGCTTGCCACAAAGTGCGACAACTTGGAGCGCTTTGTGTATGTCTCAACGGCTTATGCGAATTCGAACCTGTACCAAAGCCGCGGTACGGCGCACGTCATGGTTGAAGAACGGATATATACCTATGGTGGCGATACAACTGTCGACGAATTTGAGGAACTTGTCAAATTCGATGAACCTGTTCAGTTCAATGGGTTTGTTGAGCAGTTTCCCTACGCATACACCTATGCCAAGCACTTGACAGAGCGCCTGCTGCAAAAGAAGCTCGGTGATCAGCTTCTTATTGTGCGGCCCTCCATCATTGGCCCGGCCCAGAGTTACCCATTTGGGGGATATAGCATGCCACTGTCAACCCCTTCCACATTGTTCTCAGCTGCCGTCATGTTGACCCCATCTCGCTCTATGGTGCTCGCAACGCGAGCATCTAACCCGATGACTGAAGCGACCAGTGATGAGGTTCCCGTGGACGTGGTCGCAGATCGACTGCTAGCCCACCTGGCATATGGGACGACGGGGCCAGTGCATGCTGTTAGTGGGAGGAATGCCCTAAGCATCTTTCAAGACTGGTGGCAGGAATGCATGAGGGAGCGCCGTCTCCCATGGAAGGTCAAACCTGTTTGGAGACCCATCGACTGGCGGTCACCCGAGCTACACCCTATCAGCCGCACGACTGTCTTATTCGGGACATCTTTCGAATTTTCAGAGGAAAAAACTGCCGATTTGTTAGCCACGCTGGAAGATGACGAGCAAGGGGAGTGGGAGTTTTACACCAAGAAAACTGAAACTGACTATGATCTGTCCCAACGAAGGCAACATATTCGGTATTGTATGAAAAGGCTCGCAAAAAGAAACGCTGGGGCTCGGATGTTGATTCGAATGTTTTACCGGAACTATGGCAGAAAATGACCGTGGGACTGGACCCAACGTTACAAAGTTATCTGATTTGGAAAGTTCATTTTCCCTGTTGATTAATCCGTGTCTTTTGGCATTGGGTCTTTTTCGTTGAATCAATATATACTATCTTAATATAGCATTACTGCATAGTTCAAAGAGAGTTTGTTTTAGTCTTGCTTGCATCTCGGGTTTCTGCTTTGCTGATAGGTTGTTGATATCCTTGGGTTAATTTTCGATGATATAGCACATGGCGGTCGATTCGACTGTACGGAGTTGAAATTTTTGCAATTATCTACCTAGGTACTAGGTAAATTGCGTTGTCTCAGGGTCCAATGACCCTGTACCAGAATGGACAAAGGCTATTATTTGAGTTCCATAGCGGTGCCAATAAATGACTTCGAACTTTATAATTCCCTTATCGCAGAATCTCAGTTTTTTCGGAAGCGTAACAGGTTCACGTTACATATTCACTCTATAATGATGGGATAAGGGCTGCATCTGACGAATATCCTGATCGTCGCAGATGAAATAGGGACAGCCGAACCAAAAACCTTAATTGAAAGAATATGAAAAATGCTCCGCAGATAAATGGTGCGTTGTGTGGGGAAATGTGGAGAAACATACGTTAAACGGACGAGTAGGAGGCGCCCCTTTTAGAAATATTGTCCGATCGACACGCTTTTCACTTGCTCTGAGTTCGTCTTCGCTTACGTGCTATCTAGGTATCCACACCATAACTTAGTTTCGATATAAAATGGTCACTGGCTGTTGCTAGCTTAAAAGTGTTCCTTGTCACGTCATTGAGGAATGAATTTCGAATTTTAGGCGAGTGAATTGCTAACATCATCGCGGTGTTCCCGATCATTTGAAATAGAATATGATCGTCTCCCTATGCCCTAGCGTATAAGAAACCATCTTTGTGCTTCGAAAGGTTTAGCAAAGGCCTCTGAGCCTCTGGAATTGTGATATTTTTCATTACTTCATCCATCGAGTCGAGCTTTTCCAACCCTGATCAAAATGAACCTATGGCAACCAATTCTCTTGCTGGCAGTTACCAGCCTGTCTGTTGCCGGCAACTGCCCCTTTGCCAAATTTGCCAAACCCGGCCATGGTGGTGTCCCCGAGCTTGATCATGAAAAGCTGAACGACTTCGTTGCCAAGTTGAAGCAATATGCCCCCGAAGAAGCTGCTCCCCTAGAAGAGAAGCTTCGCGCAGCATTTGATCCAGTCTCTCACCAACCCGATGTCAGAGATGACCTCTAAAATCAATATTCTGGTCTAACGCCATCCATTAATGTGAGGCCTGGTCATGGCGCTTTGAATCGGATTCACAGTCGGCAATATTTCCATTACGGCAGGTGGTGTTCTTCAGCATTTTCGTTATTTCTCCTTTCTGGGTATCCATTGGCCAGATTTGCGACACGATACCTATAGGTACAGGGGCAAATAACATTGATATTTTCGTGACTGGGGGAACAAATCATCAACTGCATGCGCGCTGTGTTGAATGGAAGAACGGAGACAAGGTCGAAATAATGTATGGAAGAACGCTCGGAAAGAGAGAGGAAAGGTGTTTGGGTCAGTATGGGAGAGATATCTAAAAATGAGGATGACACGGATATTTGGCGTTTCTTTGTTAAGATAGTTGAGAGGGATTTGCTAAGACTTAGAAGCCTGTTTGGATCTGTTCCACGGTAACTTTGAAGCAGCCTTAACTCAATTTTGCCTTCGAACAATGTGATCTACATCGTCAGTGTTATAAGCACGTTCTATATTTTCGCAATGCCCAACCCAAAGTGTTCAGATTGTTCTTCGTGAAAACTTCCCCTGTTTTTTCTTGGGTACTCCTGTATTTTGGGACCAAAATGGCTGGAACCATCGGGATCTCAGGTAGATGCTGATAGTGTTGGCGCCATGCCTCTACAACCTGCTACATAATCTATGACGGCCGTCTTAACATTGGTTGTGCTTGCAAGCTTCGAAGGTGGCATGGATTATTTGAATATCAGATGATTTTGCAGTTACTCACCTTGAAAGATGTGTGGCTTTGTCTTGGTCACTCTAAGTACAGTGCGCCACTCGGTTACCACCAACTTTACATTACCCCAATTCTCGGGCGAGAGGATTAGACAATTGCATGATATTCTCAGTAATGACGAATGACATCTCAACTCAAGATCGCTTTAGTGGATTCTCAAATACGTGGTGTTTGTCAGGTCATGAAATACGCCATGATTGTTACCATGGGGACCTTGGAACTCCTCGCCGGCTGTGACACAGATGTAGATATCTACCTAGTTAGGTACCCTGCTGGGAGGAGCTGAGATAGATTGTAAACTATTTCGAGCCGTTCAAAGAGTTCAATCCCACTCGATTTGTCATGTTGACCTGCAATACTGAATGAACGAAAAAGGTGCGGATCATGCATCCCTACTAAACGTGGCAGTTCAAAAGATGATAGATTATGTATTCAAATATAAAGCTTTCCTCCTATCTACCTATAGCCCAGTCCAACCCTACTCACATGCTATCGTTCGAGATCTTGTGTGTCTTCTTCTTTCCAAAAATACGCGATGTATCACCGAGCGGTATCTCCAGAAGAGAGTCCTTCAACAGCAAATGAAAAACAATATACCAACCTACCAAGCCCGCCAGGAAACAAAAGACTCCGCCTGATTTTTTCAGAGCTTCGGCCGAAGCTGCGTGGCCATCAGCCATGGCAAAGTAACTTGCCCCGACGGTGAGAAATCCAAGATCAACAAACAAAAACACCAAGATATAAGCGATGTTGCTCGGGAGGGATGCGATCAGAAACGTGAAAACAAAAACAGTCCACAATATCATAAAGAACCCAACGGCATTATTATACTCGGCAGTACTATCACCGCCGTATGCCTGTGCGACGCCAAATGCGGGTGTTAAGAGCGCACCATAGCCAGCATAGAAGAGACCTAGAAATAAATTAACAACAGGCTCATGACACATTCAAACAAGATCAGACTTACCGAAAGCACTAAAAACGGTATAGGCAAAGCCGTTACCGATAGAAAGCTCCCATTGAGCTGTCACGACTAGACCGAACGCTGCAATGAAGAAAAAGTTTCCAACGAAAACGTTTGTCGTGGTCACTCCTCTCCATTCCATCAGACTCAGGGATAGTGTTGTGAGGGTTGTACCGAATGCTCCAAGAGCCAAGGCCGACTTTGGAACCGGATGAGTGGTCTGGTGTTATTGTGAAAGGATATCGTGACTTACACCTGCACCAAGGGACTTCGGAAGCCCAGCTGCCAGCGCACCTTCTCTTTGCTGCTCAACATCAAACGACTTCTCCGTATTGATGTCCCCATTTCCGGGATTTTGCGTGATAGTGGTCATTTTCATGCGATGGTGAAGGTGGAAAATAATGAATAGATTCACGGCGGACTGGTGGATTTAGGCCCGGGAGAGAATGCTGAGAGGCTTAATTTATCTGAAGTCGTCCCCCCTTTTCTTGCCAAAGTCGTGCTACCATGCATCACATAATTACACGGTAT
>ERZ1673737.1789-NODE-1789-length-19653-cov-44.740688_pt1 | contig 19653 bp, 17 predicted proteins | sample MGYA00580211_ERZ1673737 | MGnify/ENA primary metagenome ERZ1673737 (study PRJEB41218, sample SAMN15661789) | gut metagenome | host: Homo sapiens | place: Canada: London | collected 2015-08-20/2019-03-30 | study: EMG produced TPA metagenomics assembly of... | reverse complement strand
CATCTGCAATGCAGACAGGCTCATTTTTGCCGATCTTCTCATAAGGCAAATTATCAGAAAAGCCAACGGCAGTAATTTACACGCATCGTGACCATCTACAAAAACGGTAAAGCAGCATTTGTCTGCCTTGCCGTTTTTCTTTTTGTCCCAAATTGTGAAATTTTCAAAACTGTATTCAAAAAGGGCTCTTAAGATTCATATTGGTGTAAGAAGTTTTCCAAACAAAATTTGAAAATCTGGTTGCCAAACACCCGTTTTAGAATGCTATAGGTATAGGAGGTTGTTTGAAAAAGTGAAAAATTTCCGAATTTTCATAAGACCCCGTTTAAAAATACCCCTTTAAGTTTGTATAGGGTGTAGGGACTACTTTCAGAAACGAACCCCTTTGCATTTTGGAAAGTCCACAACTTCTTACAAAACCACACTGTACCTTGACAACAACATGATCGGCTGCAAGCTACTATGCTTTTTCGGAGAAGTGCCGCCACGACAAGAGCGCACCAAGAAGAAGCCGTACGCCGGAGGAAATCGGGCAGGAACAGATTGCGGGCAGACCGACACCGAAGAAGAACCGGGCAAGCTGGCAGAGAGGACTTCACAAGTCTTGTCTGTCAGGTTGTTCGGCGCAAGAGTGCAGAGATCGCAGATCTTTGCGCGGGTCAAGGGCGGCAGCCTTGCCCAGTGGATGTGATGCCCTGCGTCATATCCTACTGGGTATTATCTGGCGCATAGCAGGCGGCAGATTTGCAGCTCCGCTGCACCGCGTTGCCCCTATCCCGCGCACGGCGTCCTCTGCGTACCCACAGAAAGGAGAGATGGTCGCTGAAACTGACCCGACACAATGGCCGCGCCGGAAAGCACGGCACTTATAACCCAAAGCACAATGACCGCAGTTTTGAAATTGCCAACAGCGAGCATATCGACCTGGAACGTGTCCAGCAAAACATCTATTGGGATTGCTACAACGGCATCCGTTCTGCCTTGCAGCCCAAAGATGTGGATAGTCTGGCTGACACCTTTGAAGAAGTCGAAAAGCTCTACTACAAACTCCATTACACCAACTTCACCGAAAGACAGAATGAGCGCAACGCCAAAATCCGGCACACAGAACGAAACCGCTCCACCGAAGATTTGCTTACCAGCAAGAAAACCTGTCCCGAAGAAAGCATTTATCAGCTTGGAACATTGGAAAGCCACGCTTCCCCGAAAGAGCTTTTTCAAATCGCCACAGAATTTATGGACGAGTTCCATGAGCGTTTTGGCAAGCACATTCACATTCTGGATTGGGCCTTGCATCTGGATGAAGGAACTCCGCACATCCATGAACGCCATGTGTTTGATTGTGAGAACAAATATGGTGAGATCGCACCCCAGCAGGAAAAGGCATTGGAAGCACTTGGCTTTGAACTGCCAAAGCCGAACCAGCCCCTTGGCCGTTATAACAACCGCAAGATCACATTCGATGCAGCCTGCCGCACGATGCTATTCGAGATTGCCAAACGCCACGGTCTGGAACTGGACGAAGTGCCGGAATACGGCGGACGGGCTTATCTGGAAAAGCAGGACTACATCCTGAAAAAGCAAAATGAACGGATTGCAGAACAAAAGAAAGAACTGCAGGAACAAAGTATTCAATATGTCGGATTGCTGGAAGATTGCCGTAACCAGCGAGGTGAAAATGCTGAACTATTCAACCAGACGATAAGACAATTTGAAGAGATTTTGAAAAACAATGAAAAAATTAAAAGCCAGGAGAACGAATTAGAAGAACTGTTTTCGCAATGGGTAGATGTAAACGATTTGTTTAATGATGCTGTAAATGGTTCTTATGACCAAGCGGTCCTTGCGGTTTCCGATGTTGGACTTAATAAAGCGTTGCAGGAAGTTGTAAATGAAATTGACCAACATTTGGAATGGCTAATGGAACCAGAACGAATTGCAGATTTCCGCACCAGAAAATATGCAGAAGAACAAATACTCTGCCTGCGGAAAAATATCATTGGGGCAATCAAGAGCCTTCTTTCAAGAGGGACGCAGTTCTTCTATATCCCAGAGGTGAAAAAAGCGGCCATGGAGCAAATCAAAGAAGATTCCCGCCCGTCTGTTCTACAAAAGCTGCATCAGAGGCAGGAAGAAATCAACCAGCGTGAGCAGACACGCACAAAGCCGAAGAAGCGCAGTCATGGCATGGAACTGTAAAGGAGGAAAATTTTCAAGAACAACAATTTATTTGAAATCGTAAAGCTGAATATTACCGCCCGACAAGTCGCAGAAGCCTATGGTTTTCGTCCAAACCGCAGCAGCATGGTTTGCTGCCCATTCCATGCAGACCGTAATCCCAGCATGAAAGTGGATTCACGGTTTCACTGTTTTGGCTGTGGAGTGGATGGCGATGTAATCGACTTTACCGCAAAATTGTTTCAGCTGTCCTTGCGGCAAGCGGCGGAAAAGCTGGCCTCAGATTTTGGGCTTTCTGCAACAGGCACTTTTCCACTGATACGCTATAAGCTCGTGGAAAAGCCATTGAACCAGAAAGAGCAATTCTACAAAATCCTGTGTGGCTATCGTTCTCTGCTGGCAGATTGGCGCATAACTTACGCGCCGCAGAATCCAGAAGAACCGCTACATTCCTGCTTTATTGCAAGCCTGCACTACGCAGAACGTGTGCAATATCTGCTGGATATTCTTTTGCAGGAAAGTCCAAATGAAAAGCAACAACTATTGAACGGAAAGGAAGTGACCGCTCTTGGAAAAGCAATCGAACGATGCAAGGAAACCGAAGATGCAGCATAGTGCACCCGCCCGAAACTGGGTGGGTGACAACGGGAAAATCATTGAACCATTGTTCGCAGATTACTTTTTGAGCCTGCACCCCATGCGCTGCTTTCAAGGCAGGCTATTTACGGTGGATGGCATGATCGAGGATGAAGCCCCATTGAAAAAGGAAATCTATGAGCAAGTCCGCTATTACGCTACCACCAGCGTAGCACGACGTATTGAACATATCATGCAGGCCATCAAGCTGGCCTGTGCATCCGAACCACCGGAGATTCAGACAGACCGCATCCATGTCCGAAACGGCACATACTTTGTGGACGGTCACTTTACCCCTGAAAAAGAATACTGCATGAACCGACTGCCCATCTCCTATGTGCCAGAAGCACCAGCACCGACACGCTGGCTGCAATTTCTGAACGAGCTGCTGTACGAAGAAGATATTCCGGCCTTGCAGGAGTATATCGGCTATTGTCTGTTACCTGTCACCAAAGCGCAGAAAATGCTGCTGATGGTTGGCAAGGGCGGCGAGGGAAAATCCAGAATTGGACTGATTCTGCGAGAGTTGTTCGGCAGCAGTATGTATACAGGCAGTCTGCAAAAAGTGGAAACCAATCGTTTTGCCCGCGCAGACTTGGAGTATAAGCTTCTTCTGGTAGATGACGATATGAAGACCGAGGCCCTGCCGCAGACCAACAACATCAAGACCCTTGTTACACTGGAAGATAAAATCGACATTGAGCGCAAAGGTCAGCAGAGTGTACAGGGAACGCTGTATGTTCGGTTTGCCTGCTTCGGGAATGGCAGCTTACACGCACTCTATGACAAGTCTAACGGTTTCTATCGCCGCCAGCTGTTGCTCACCACTAAGGAAAAACCTGTTGGCCGGGTGGATGATCCTTTTCTCATTGATAAGATGCGGAACGAAAAAGAGGGCATCCTGCTTTGGGCGTTGGAAGGGCTGCATCGGCTGATTCGGAACAACTATCAGTTTACCATCAGTGAACGAACTGCTGCAAATCTGAAAGAAGCGATGGAGCAGGGCAACAACATTCTGGGCTTTCTCAAATCCGAGGGTTACTTTGAAATTCGGCAGGGGGCCAAGTGCAAGTCTACCGATTTCTATAAAGTCTATGAACGCTGGTGTCTGGATAACCTGGAAAAGCCGCTGGCAGCATCAACCTTTATCCACCATCTAAAAGATAATCAGAAAAGTCTGGGCATCGTTTATGATGATAAGTGCATCGGCACAAATCGGGGCTTTCACAATGTAGACGTTGACCTGTTTTTACCCATTGATGTTCCCAGTCCGTGGGATTAAAAAATAGAATCAACTTGAAAAAGCCCTGCTCAGCCTGCTCACAGTGCACAAAAGGTACAGGATGAGCAGAGTGAGCAGGCAATTTTGAACTTACATCAAAAATAAAACATGGAGGTTTTGCTTATGAACAAATCTCGGCCTGTTGCGACCGAAACTGTGAAATCTTTGGATTATACGAAAAATATCTTGCAGACCATTCCGAATAACGATACAATGGAAGTGGTCACTCAAACCAATGCCGTCAAGTCTCCGACTGACAGCCTGAAAGCCACAACACTGGTGTACACGGTGGAGGAAATTGCGCAGATGCTGTCCATCAGCCTGCGCTCTGCCTACAATCTGTGCAACAGCACCACCGAGTTCCGTGTTCTTCGGGTCGGCGGAAGCATCCGCATCCCGAAAGACAGTTTCGATGCGTGGCTCCGGGCAGCTTGAAAAAGGAGATAACGTATGGCATATATTACGAAACGCGGCAGCTCCTATGGTGTCCGCTATACTTACCAAGACGAGCAGGGTAAAAACTGCAACAAATGGGAAAGTTTTTCCACGAAAGAGGAGGCAACGAACCGAAAGAAACAGATCGAGCATGAACTGGCGGCCGGAACCTTTCTGATTCCGTCCACCATCACCGTCAAAGAGTTTTTGATGGAGTGGCTTCCCAAGCAATGCAACAAGCACAAGTGGGCACCCTGCACCTATCAATCCAATCTGGGAACCGTCCAGAACCTCATTATTCCGTATATCGGCGATATGCAGATGCAAAAGCTCAAGCCTTACCATCTGGAAGACCTGTATTCTACCCTCAGCAAAACGCCCTGCGGCCAGTATTATGAGGGCAAAAAGCAAGTGCTTTCGGAAAAACAACAGCAGCGGTTTCTCTCCGGCACGACCATCCACGAGGTACACCGCCTGCTGCGGACAGCGTTCCAGTATGCGGTGGAGTGGGGCATCCTCGTCAAAAGCCCCGTTCCGGTGGACAGCCCCAAGAAATCGATTCAGGAGCGCGCCATCTGGGACGCGGACGAGATGTGGGCCGCACTTGCCAGCATGGAGGACCCGATTCTGCATCTGGCAGTCCATCTTACGCTGGTGGGCGCACTGCGTGAGGGCGAAGTCGCTGGTCTGACCCCGGAAGATCTTGATTTTGAGGGAGCGGACGGCACTTTCCGCATCAACAAGTGTATGCAGCGCGTCCAGAAGGCATCGCTGGCAAAAACGGGCAAGGACTGCATCTTGCAAGAATTTGAAGATAAGCGTGAAGGCAGCACCACAACGCTGGTGCTCAAAAAGACCAAAACAGCATCTTCCAACCGAACCATTTTCATGACAGCCGTGCTGAAAGAGGAATTGAAGCACTGGCTAAAGCGTCTGGAAATGGACGAAGCTGTTGACCCGGAACGCTACCGCAACAGTGGGATGCTCCTGCGCCTGCCCAACGGTTTGGCGGTAGAGCCGATCCTCATCCGCAAGAAGTTCATCAAGTGGCATGACGAACACCCGGAGTTCACCCGCATCGTGCTTCACGGCCTGCGGCATTCCAGTGCCACCTACCAGCTGATGATCTCCGGCGGCGATGTGAAAGCGGTACAGGGCACAACGGGCCATGCCAGCGCTAATCTTCTGGTCAACACCTATGCACACATCCAGCAGGATTCCCGCAAAAAGCTGGGCAAAAAGTTCGAGGAAGGCTTCTACAAGCCGGGAGCAACACTTGTGCAGGCTGCCCCGGTTGAAGCAGAGCCGACCATCTCCGTGTCGGCTCTGCTGGAGCTTCTGAAGGACGCAGACTCTGCCGTAAAAGCGCAGCTCCGCCTGGCTCTGCTGACCTGAATTGCAAAAAATAGCACGAATTGCAGAGTAATTCACGGACTTACTCCATCTGACACGAAAAATGCGGACCGTGCAAAAACCGTGCAGAGACCGTGCAAATGGCGTATAAAAAGAAAATCCCACGAGGAATCTTACGATTCTTCGTGGGATTTTGGTGCGCTCGAGGGAACTCGAATCCCTGGCCCTCTGATTAAAAGTCAGATGCTCTACCGGCTGAGCTACGAGCGCATATTCTGCGGCAAAACAATACCGCCGAATAATATTACCACAATTGGCTGCAAAAAGCAAGAGCGACACCTAAAAAAGCGGAAATTTCAGTTTTATACAACAAAATTACTCAAAAAACCTTTGCGCCCGGCGCTGCAGCAACTCCACCAGCAGGCCGGTATAGATGCTGACCATCGAGGGCGTTTCGCCCAGATCCATGGCCTTGCGCTGGGGCAGGTCGGCTAAGCGTCCCTTGTACAGGCACTTCAGCTGGGGCAGCTGGGGGTAGTCGTTGGGGTGCATCAGGGTGCTGTCCTTGGGCAGCGCCAAAGCGCCGCTTTGCTCCAGCACCTCACTGACAAACTGGGAGCAGAAATAATGCCGGCGGCGCTGCCAGCGGATATGCAGTGCGCACAGGATCAGCCCCAGAATATTAAAGCTGTACTCCTCGCTGTGGCGCATGAACTCCTCGGTGCGGCGCAGGGCGCGGACATAGGCCTCGTCGGACACTTCCAGCGCGTACAGCACACAGGGGGCATCGTCCCGCAGACGGAAAACGCCTTTGTTCAGGTATTCTTTGCTGGGGCCTGCAGGGAACATGGTGTAGCCGTTTTTGCGGGTGGAGCTGTACAGGCAGCTCAGCTCTGCATCAAAGGCCATGGAGGCGTGGGTATAGCTGGCGCCGGTGGCGGCATAGACCAGTTTGGACAGCAGCGTGCCAGAGCGGGTGAGCAGGATGTAGATGGTTTTCATGGCAGTTCCTTTATATGTAGGCCGCCGCAGCGGGCGGAAAAGTGTTTCTCTTTTAAGTAAGTATAGCACAACGAAAGTCCTTTCGCCAGAAAAACGTTTGAGCCAACGCAAAAATTACACAATAAGACAAAGGCAGCAGCAAATCGGGGATAAAAATGCGCAAAGCGTCCTGTTTTTTAATGTATCCCTGCTTGTCAAAGTTTTATCAAAATGTCGGTTTTCTCCCGTCCCGCCTTATTTTTCACAGTCTGCGTCCCTGCAGGGCTTCGGGAATTTACTTAATGTGGGAAAGCTTGTTTATGAAATTTGTTTCTTTTTTGCAAACAGAACCTTCCATTTATTGCTTTTGAAAAGCTTTTGTGTATAATGATAGACAGGAGAATTTGCATTGCATCGTTCTGTGCTGTCTCCCCCTTATGCGGTGTCCGTACCATAAATGGCGCTGCATCTCCTACACAGAGTTATGTAAGGATCAAACGAAAGTAGAGGTACGCAAATATGGCAAAGTTGGATCTTACCAAGTATGGCATCACCGGCACGACTGAAGTCGTGCACAACCCCTCCTACGAGCAGCTGTTCGCCGAGGAGACCAATCCCGAGCTGGAAGGTTACGAGAAGGGTCAGGTCAGCGAGCTGGGTGCTGTGAACGTGATGACCGGCATCTACACCGGCCGTTCTCCCAAGGACAAGTTCATCGTGATGGACGAGAACTCCAAGGACACCGTGTGGTGGACCAGCGATGAGTACAAGAACGACAACCACCCCGCTTCTCAGGAGGCTTGGAAGGCTGTCAAGGAGATCGCTCAGAAGGAGCTGTCCAACAAGCGCCTGTACGTCGTGGATGCTTTCTGCGGCGCCAACAAGGATACCCGCATGGCAGTGCGTTTCATCGTGGAAGTGGCATGGCAGGCACACTTCGTTACCAATATGTTCATCCGTCCCACTGCTGAGGAGCTGGAGAACTTCGAGCCTGATTTCGTTGTTTACAACGCTTCCAAGGCTAAGGTCGAGAACTACAAGGAGCTGGGCCTGAACTCCGAGACTGCTGTGCTGTTCAACATCACCAGCAAGGAGCAGGTCATCGTCAACACCTGGTACGGCGGCGAGATGAAGAAGGGTATGTTCTCCATGATGAACTACTTCCTGCCGCTGAAGGGCATTGCTTCCATGCACTGCTCTGCCAACACCGACAAGAACGGCAAGAACACCGCCATCTTCTTCGGTCTGTCCGGCACCGGCAAGACCACCCTGTCCACCGATCCCAAGCGTCTGCTGATCGGCGATGACGAGCACGGCTGGGACGACAACGGCGTGTTCAACTTCGAGGGCGGCTGCTACGCAAAGGTCATCAACCTGGATAAGGACTCCGAGCCCGATATCTACAACGCCATCAAGCGCAACGCTCTGCTGGAGAACGTCACTCTGGATGCCGAGGGCCACATCGACTTCGCTGACAAGTCTGTCACCGAGAACACCCGTGTGTCCTACCCCATCAACCACATCCAGAACATCGTCCGCCCGATCTCTTCTGCACCCGCAGCCAAGAACGTCATCTTCCTGTCTGCTGACGCATTCGGCGTTCTGCCCCCGGTCTCCATCCTGACCCCGGAGCAGACCCAGTACTACTTCCTGTCCGGCTTCACCGCAAAGCTGGCTGGCACCGAGCGCGGCATCACCGAGCCCACCCCCACCTTCTCCGCTTGCTTCGGTCAGGCTTTCCTGGAGCTGCACCCCACCAAGTACGCTGAGGAGCTGGTCAAGAAGATGCAGATGAGCGGCGCTAAGGCTTACCTGGTCAACACCGGCTGGAACGGCACCGGCAAGCGCATCTCCATCAAGGATACCCGCGGCATCATCGACGCTATCCTGAGCGGTGCCATCAACGAGGCTCCCACCAAGAAGATCCCCTACTTCGACTTTGAGGTTCCCACCGCTCTGCCCGGTGTTGACTCCGCCATCCTCGATCCCCGCGACACCTACGCAGATGCCGCTCAGTGGGAAGAGAAGGCAAAGGATCTGGCCGGCCGCTTCGTGAAGAACTTCGCCAAGTACGAGGGCAACGAGCACGGCAAGGCTCTGGTCTCCGCAGGCCCCCAGCTGTAAGCTGAATCCCGCATTTTTCTTCTGAACTCCATATAAAATAAGCGCCCGCCCCGTGGTTCTGCTCGAACCATAGGGCGGGCGCTTTGCTGTTACCAAATTATAAATCAGCCCAGCAGCTCCAGCACACCAGCCTTGGGGCGGGCGCCTACGGCCTGACGCACCAGCTTGCCCTGCTCGAACACCAGCAGGGTGGGGATGCTCATTACCCCGAACTGCGCCGCCAAGTCCGGCTGCTCGTCCACGTTCACCTTGCCCACCTTTACATCGGTGCGCTCTTCGGCTACTTCGTCCACCACGGGGCTCAGCATCCGGCAGGGGCCGCACCAGCTGGCCCAGAAGTCCAGCAGTACGGGCTTTTCGCTGTGGAGCACTTCCTGTGCAAAGTTTTCCTTGGTAATGTTGATGACTGCCATATTTTTTCCCTCCTGAATGGGTGTTATGTTTACTGACACCATCAGTATACCCCATACGCAGCCCACTTTTCCGTGACCGGGTCACGCAGGCGCAAAAAACAGCCGCTCCGGGCGCACCCGGAGCGGCTGTTTTTGAAGGAGGTAACGAGGTAAATGAATAAGGAAATCTCCCAACGCTTATCCCGGGGTGCAGGCCCCGAACAGGCGCTCAGGCAAAGAAGGAAATAACCAGTGCCACGAGGAAGCCCACGCCGCCGACCAGTGTTTCCATGATGGTCCAGGTCTTGAGGGTGGTCTTTTCGTCCATGCCAACAAGGCTCTTCACCAGCCAGAAGCCGGAATCGTTGAAGTGGGAGCAGACGGTGGAGCCGCCTGCAATGGCAGCGGTCACGCAGGCCAGGTACAGCGGGCTGAGCGCGCTGAGGCCGGGCATGGCGGAGATGATGCCGGCTGCCATGGTCATAGCCACGGTAGCGGAACCCACCGAGATACGCACCAGAGCAGCCACGATGAAGGCTACCAGCACCAGCGGCAGGCTGGCGTTTGCCACGGCGTTGCCGATGACATCGCCCAGACCGGAGTTCTGCAGCATATAGCGCAGCACGCCGCCGCAGGCAGTGACCAGCAGGATCATGCCGGTGGGCTCTAGAGATTTGGTCATGATCTTTTCCAGCTGGGCGTTGGTGTAGCCGTGGCGGGTGCCCAGCAGGTACATAGCAGCGATGGTAGCCAGCAGCAGCGCCATGAAGGGCTCGCCGAGGAAGGCCAGAACGGGCTGGATGCCTGCCAGTGCGGGCACTACCTTTGCCACGGAGTTTGCGATGATGAGCAGCAGCGGGATCATGATGATGCCCACGATGGTGCCAAACTTGGGCAGCTTGCTCTCGTCAATGTCTGCCTGCTGTGCAACGTGCTCGGGGACTTCAACCATGTACTTTTTGCCGCAGATGCTGCCCCAGATGGGACCGGCAGCAATCATGGCAAAGATGCCGCAGAAGATGCCGACGAGGATGACCCAGCCAAGGTCAACGCCCAGCATGGTAGCCACCAGAACGGGACCCGGCGTGGGCGGGATGAAGGCGTGGCCGACCGCCAGACCGGCCAGCAGGGGGATGACGTAGTACAGTACAGAGCGCTTGGTGCGCTTTGCCAGAGAGAAGGCCAGCGGAATGAGGATGATCAGACCAGCGTCAAAGAACACCGGCATGGCCACCACCAGACCTGTGATGCCCAGTGCCCACGCGGCCTTTTCGTCACCGAACTTCCGCACCATGGTCACAGCCAAGGTCTGTGCGCCGCCGGATTCTTCCAGAATGGCGCCGAACATGGAACCCAGACCCACCAGAAGAGCGATGCCCTTTAAGGTATTGCCGATGCCCTCGTTCACCGAGCCGATGATGTCGGACAGAGGCATACCGGCCATCAGGCCGATGCCCACCGCACCGATCAGGATGGCGATCATGGCGTGTACCTTGAACTTGATAATGAGAATGAGCAATAGGATCAGGCCTGCCACGGCAGCAAAAACCAGCCGTGCCGCATCGGGCGTTGCAACTGCTGTCATAGAAATTTCCTCCGTTTCGTGATTTTTGGTTGCACTTATCCAAGCCGTCCGGAAAAACGCACCGGACAGTTTACTTTCTGTTGTTTATGCGGAGCAGTTTACTCCATGTATGCACCCTTCATGGGGCTGACAGCGTGCTGAGAGTAGAGCTTCAGCAGACCCTTGGTGTACTTGGGAGCCTTGGGCTTCCAGTTGGCGCGGCGCTCGGCAAGGATGGCGTCCATCTCTTCGGGGGTCTTGGGCTCGCCCTTCACGCCCACAATGGCCAGCTTGCGGTTATGCACATCGATCTGGATCAGGTCGTCCGGCTCCACCAGTGCGATGGGGCCGCCCACCGCAGCCTCCGGGCTGACATGGCCGATGACCGGGCCGCGGCTTGCGCCGGAGAAGCGTCCGTCAGTGATGAGCGCTACGCTGGAAGCCAGCTTCGGGTCGGCGCAGATGGCCACTCCCCTGAGAAGTTCTCGGGCAAGTGGGCATTTCTCTTTCTCTATTTCCGACTTGCTCTTGCAGTCACGCATCCCCATGAGATGCGTCAATTTTTTGAAAACTGGTAAATTGCCCAAAATACGCCCTGAAAAGTTTACTTGACGCAATTTTCAAATCAATATATAATTGGGTTAGAAACTAATTATAGAAAAGGATGATTTCCAATGGCGCGCAGATACGACAGCAAAGAAGCAAAACGGCGGATACTGACCGCCTGTGTCCGGCTTTTTCTGGAAAAAGGCTACACGAACACCAAGGTGGCAGAAATTTTAAAGGAAGCAGATGTTTCTGCCGGGTCGTTCCAGAATATTTTCCGCACCAAGGACGGCGTGCTGACCGAGCTGATCGGCATGATGTTCAGCAGGCAGTTCGGTGCGGTAAGGCCGCTGGCGGCAAACGCCCCCTCGCCGGTGTACCTCTACGCGGTGGAAACGGCTTTGCAGCTGGCGCTGAGCGAGTTGAGCGAGAATCTGCGGGATATCTATGTGGAAGCGTACACCTTCCCCGCCACGGCGGAGATCATCCACCGCAGCACCACGGCCGAGCTGCAGGCGGCGTTCAGCGCGTATCTGCCCGGGTGCGCCGAGTGCGATTTCTACGAGATGGAGCTGGGCACGGCTGGCATGATGCGCGGCTACATGGCACGGCGGTGCGACCCATACTTTACGCTGGAGCGCAAAATACGGCGGTTCCTGAGCATGAGCCTGAGTGCGCTGCAGGTCCCCGCGCAGGAGCGCGAGCAGGTCATCGCTTTTGTGGCGGAGATCGATATGCTTGCCGAGGCGCGGAAGGTGGTAGATGCCGTGCTTGCATCGCTGTCCGTGCAGTTTGATCTGAAAGGATAACAAGGTTTGATGACAAGGAGGGAGTAACATGAAAAAATGGCTGATCTGGTGTTTGACGGTGCTGGCAATGGTGTGCCTGATACCGGGGATCGCGTTAAACGCTAAAGCAGTAGCTTATGCCTTCACGTACTGCATCCAATGTAAGGCTGATAAAACCTGTGATATCCTCGGATACGTATGGCAATCAAATGCTGATCCAATCTATCATAAGATCCGTATAAAATGCAGGACCTGCCGCACGGAGAACGAGATCATTTATAAACAGTTTTCGTATCATACCGGCGGCACCGAAACCCCCACCTGCACCACAGGCAAAATCTGTCGCTTATGCTGGTCGGAATATGGCATTCTCGGTCACGCATGGGGCGAGTGGTCATCCGCCGGCAACGGCACACACATCCGCAGCTGCACGCGCAGCAACTGCGACGCGGTTGATACTGCAAACTGTACCGGCGGCACAGCAACCTGCAGCGCCAAAGCGGTCTGTGTGACGTGTGGTGCAGAATACGGCGAAAAAGACTCAAACAACCATGCTCTGGAGCAGCATGCAGCAAAAGCCCCCACCTGTACGGAAATCGGCTGGGACGCTTACGAAACCTGCTCCCGCTGCGACCATACCACCTATACAGAGCTGCCCGCACTGAACCATGATTTGAAGCAACACGCAGCAAAAGCCCCTACCTGTACGGAAAAGGGCTGGAACGCTTACGAAACCTGCTCCCGCTGCGACCATACCACCTACGCGGAGCAGCCCGCACTGAAACATGATCTGGAGCAGCACGCAGCAAAAGCCCCCACCTGTACGGAAAAGGGTTGGAATGCCTACGATACCTGCTCCCGCTGCGACTATACCACCTATGCAGAGCAGCCCGCGCTGAACCATGATTATCAGGCTGTTACCGTAGACCCAACCTGTGAAGCAGACGGCTATACCATCTTTACTTGCAGCCGCTGCAAAGACAGCTACACCGCAGACCCGACCGGTAAACTGGGACACCAGTTCGGTGCATGGTCCCCGAACGGAACCGGCTCTCAGAGCGCCGATTGTCTGCGAGATGGCTGCGCGCACACTGGCAGCACGGATTGCCGGAAGTTTACTTTCCGCACTGCGGAAGGCGAAACGCTGACCTTCTGCCCCGTGTGCGGGCAGGCAGAAAACGCCGCGCAGCTGGAAAAGATCGAAGCGGCAACGGCGTGGGCTAACAGCGGCAGCCTTTCTGCGGAGGATGTGACCGCACGGACGAATGGAGAATACCTGAGTGTGGCCTTTGAAACCGCAGGCAGCCTGACGCAGCCCACCGGTCGGGTAAGGCTCGCGCTGCCCGCCGGATTGCTGGAAGGCAAAACGCTTGTGCGCATTGCCCCGGACGGCACACAGACCGAGCTGCCTTTTGAAACAGAGCGCGGAACGATCATCCTTACGCTGGATTTTGCAAACAGCGCGCTGCCCATAATGCTCTTCCGGCTGGTACCCCAGACCACCGCCCTCTGAATGCTTTTACAGCGGCACGAACAATAAAACGCAAAATGCCCGCCCACCGTGGGTCTCCACAGGTGGGCGGGCTTTGTTATAGGTGGTCTCCTGCGCGATCAGCAGTATGTACTGCCGTCCGGGGCAAAGAACTGAACGTGCTTTTGCCACTGGGTAGGGCTGATGGTGCGGCGGTAGCAGTCGGCCAGTGCCTCTACCACAGCCTCCGGGGCAAGGGAGGCGCAGCCCGGGCAGTCCAGCACCAGAATGCGGAACCATGCGTCAAAAAGATGTTCGGTGTAGTGGGTGTCCCATGCGCCGCAGCGGGCGTAGAAGCCCAGACGCCGCACGGCCATGGCGGCGTCCTCGGCCTTTTCCGGCATCTCGGCCTCGATGAGAATCGCTTCGGCATCGCCCTCCTGGGCGGGCAGCTGTGCCAGCAGCTGCGCCCCGATGCCGTGGGCGCGGTAGGCGGGCACTACGGCAAAATAATCCAGCTGGCTCACCCGGCAGCCCTCCGGCCGCACCATCAAAAGATAAGCCGCCAGCGTGTCGCCGTCAAACACGCCCCATGTGTGGGCGGTGCCCTCCGCTTCGCTGGTCAGGATCATGCTCAGGGGCTTCAGCTCCCCGGCGGGGAAATCCCGGCGCATCTCGTTCAGATACACCTCGGTCAGCTCTTGGCCGGTGAGCAGCCGCCATGTGAAGGTTTTGGTACACATACGATAAAGAACCCTTTCCGATGCCGCTTTGCGCAGCATCATATTTTTTCCTGTCCTGTATAGCATACCGGATGTTTTACCGAAAGTCAATCTGTGCAAACATTGTACCAGCGCCGCCGGTTTTGCCAAGGGGCTTGCATCCGGGCGCAGAATCGGGTACTATACAGGTGACAGAATTTTTCCCTCCGGCGCTGCCGGAAGGGCTAAGGTGTATCTGAAAACAAAGAAAATGACGAATATTTCGCAAGCACAAGCGGGATTTAAGGCAAATAGCCGCAGGAATCCTTTGTGGATTTCAAGGCTGATTCACGCAAAATCCAGCTGTGCTTGTAGAAATAGGCTAAATTTTCGACTTTTCAGATACACCATAAGATACAAAAAGGAGACTTGTACTATGGAATGGACTGATATCCGCCTGACCGTGGCCAAGGCTGATGCCGAAAACGCCGAAGCCGTTGCTACCCTGATCGCCGAAGGCGGCATCTACATCGAGGATTACAGCGACATCGAGCAGCAGGTGGCCGAGATCGCCCATGTGGACCTGATCGAGCAGGAGCTGCTGGACAAGCCCCGGGATACCGTGATCATCCATCTGTATCTGGAGCCGGGCGCTTCTCAGGTGGAGACGCTGGCGCTCATCGCCGCCCGCATGGAAGCCGCCGGCATCCCCTACACCGTGGAGACCGAGGGCGTGGAGCAGGAGGACTGGCAGAACGGCTGGCGCAAATACTACCACCCCATGGAGATCGGCAGCCGTCTGGCTGTGGTGCCCTCGTGGCAGCAGTACGATACCGACCGGGTTAAGCTGATCCTTGACCCCGGCCTTGCCTTTGGCACCGGCGGTCACGAGACCACCAGTCTCTGCCTTGAAGCGCTGGACGAGCAGGTGCGCGGCGGTGAGCGGGTGCTGGATATCGGCACCGGCAGCGGCATCCTTGCCATTGCCGCCCTCAAGCTGGGCGCTGCCAGCGCCGAGGGTGTGGACATCGACCCCGTGGCGGTGCGTACCGCCGGGGAGAATGCTGCGCTGAACGGCGTGCAGGATAAGCTGACCGTGCTGGTGGGCGACCTGTCCGATAAGGCCAGCGGCACCTATGATATCATCACTGCCAACATCGTGGCAAACGCCATCCTCAGCCTTGCCCCCGCCGTGCCCGGCCTGATGGCCGAGGGTGCCACCTTTATTGCCAGCGGCATCATCGACAGCCGCAAGGACGAAGTGATCGCCGGGCTGGAAAAAGCCGGTCTGTCCGTCGTGGAGGTCAAGGAAAAGCGCGGCTGGGAGTGCATCGTCTGCAAAAAGGCCTGAGATTCAAATATTGTAAGAAGGAGCGCACAATATGCCGCACCGCTACTTTACCACCGAGATCTCCGACGGTACCGCCACCCTGCGGGGTGCGGACGCCCATCACCTTGCCCGGGTGATGCGGGCAAAGCCGGGGGATACCGTCATCCTCTGCGATGGCAACGCCGTAGAGTACACCGCCACCATCACCGGCTTTGGGGAGGACAGGGTAGATTTTGCCGTAGAGCCGGGCTATCCCAGCGCCGCCGAGCCCACCGTGGAGGTGACGTTGCTGGCGGGCTATCCCAAGCAGGACAAACTGGAACAGATCATCAAGCACGGGGTGGAGCTGGGCGCGGCGCACATCGTGCCCTTCTTCAGCCGCTACTGCGTCGCCGCCCCCAAAAAAGAGGAGCAGAAGAACGAGCGCTACAACCGCATTGCGCTGGAAGCCGCCAAGCAGTGCGGCCGGGGCGTTCTGCCGGACGTAGCCCTGCCGCTGCCGAACTTTGGGGCGGTGTGCCGCAGCTTTGCCCAGTACGATCTGGTGCTGTTCTGCTACGAGTGCGGCGGCGCACCCCTGCGCCAGCTGCTGGCTGATGCAAAGCCCGCCGACGGGCAAAAGCTGCGCCTTGCCATCGTGACCGGCGCCGAGGGTGGCTTTGCCGCTGAGGAAGCCGAAATGGCCGCGAGCGCCGGGGCAAAAACGGTGGGCCTTGGCCCCCGCATCCTCCGGTGCGAGACCGCCCCGCTGGCGGTGCTCTCCGCCGTCATGACCCTGACCGGGAATCTGGAGTAAGCATAAAAAAGGACGTATCTGCTTGACAAATACGCCCGGCATGATTATACTAAAAACAGAAAAGGTGCTGCCCGGCAATGGTCAGCTTCCATACCCTAGACAATCAGAAAAGATTGGCCGTTTGAGTCGGGAAAACTGTGGCGGTCAATCTTTTTTGTTTTGCTTGCTCTCGATGTACTGTAAAACTTTTAACGTAACGTCAACCGTTTCGTAGACCACGGTAACGATAAGCGTTGCCAAGGCCAAGGTTTCCAGCAGCGTCATAGGGCATCCCCCCTTTGCCGTCAGGCTCCGGGAAGATCACAGATTCTCAAAAAAGTTCCTTTCCCGGCGTTGCGCCTGATTCATTCCGAAGAACGAGTTTTGCGAGCCGGGTACGGAAGCATGACCACCTGCAATGCAGGCAACACCTAGTCTACCGCCTTTTCAGGCGGTATTTTTATTGTAGCATACTTTTTTGTTCGTTACAACAAAAATATTTGTACAGTTAAAAAGGCTGCTGCACAGGAGTTTTGTGCAACAGCCTCTTATTATTTTGCGTTATATTACGTTCTGTAAAGCATTTTCAGTTATTTTCCCCTGCATCCGGGTGGGCATCGGTGTCCAGCAGAGCCTGTTTTACCTTGAGCAGGTTCTGGGGGCTTACCGAGAAGCTGCGCAGACCGAGGTGCAGGTACTGCGCCGTGTTGGCGGGGTTGCCCACGGCAAGGCCGCAGATGGTCACCGGGACGTGGTGCGCACCCGCGGCATCCATCACCATGGCGATCAGCTTTTTCATGGCCGGACTGGCGGGGCGGTAGTAGTGCTCCGCGCTGGCAAGCTCCCGGTCGGCGGCGTGGGTGTACTGGGTCAGGTCGTTGGTGCCGATGACCAGAAAATCGCAGCCGTGGGCTACAAAGTCCTCCACGGTCAGGCAGGCGGCGGGGATGCTCAGCATCACGCCGAACTGGGTGTTCTCGTTAAAGGGCACGCCCCGCTCCCGCAGGCTCTGGCGGCAGTGCTCCACGATGCTCATGGCAGCGTCCCAGTCCTCTACATCGGTCACCATGGGGAACATCACCCGCAGCGGCCCCCGGGCAGCTGCGCGCAGCAAAGCGCAGATCTGGGTCTGGAACTGCTGGGGCTGGCGCAGGCTGTTGCGGATGCCGCGCAGGCCAAGCTTGGAGGACTGCGGCCCCTGATTGGCATCGGCCACGGTGCGGTCGGAGCCAAAGTCGAAGGTACGCACGGTCACCGGGCAGCCGTTTGCCGCCGCCAGACAGGAGCAATAGAAGAAATACTGCTCCTGCTCGTCCAGAATGCGCCCGGGCAGCATCATGTAGCCGCTGCGCAGCAGCCCAACGCCCTTGGCACCGGACTGCATGGCGGTGTCGATATCCTCCGGGCCGAAGCAGTTGGCCAGCAGCTCAAAGGGTTCGCCGTCCCGCGTTTCGTCCGGCAGGCTGTGCAGCTGCTTCATCTCCGCGTCCTCGCGCTGGAGCTGGCAGATGCTGGCTTCTGCCTGCTGGCGGGCGACGGCGTCCGGGTCCAGGATGCAGTTGCCGTTGGTTGCGTCCAGAATGACGGTGCGGCCATCGCAGTCGTCCAGAAAATCCTTGCCCACCTGCACGATGCCCGGGATGTTCATTGCCCGGGCAATGATGGCGGCATGGCTCTGGCCGCTGCCCTCGGCGGTGATGACGCCCAAGATCATGCCGGAGGGCACGCTGAACAGGTCGGTGGGCATCAGCCGGTCGGCGGCAAGGATCACCGGATGATCCAGCGCCAGCCACACCCGGGGGCGGTTGGTCAGGATGTTGATCACCCGGCGGGTCGCGTCCAAAATATCCACGCTGCGCAGCTGCATATAGGGGTTATCCTTCATGTTGGCAAGCTGGTCGGCGTAGCGCTGCCCCACCTGATGCATCGCCGCCGAGGCGCTGATGCCCGCATTGATGCAAAAGCGCACCTCGTTCATCATGCCCTCATCGTCCAGCATCATGCTCTGGAACAAAAAGATGGCCTGCTCGGTGGGGGCGGCGCGCTCCGCCATGGAGTCCAGTTCATTCTGCGCCGTGTGCACGGCGTTTGCCAGCAGCCGCAGTTCCCGCTCCGGGTTGAAAGGGCCGTGGCTGAAGGTCTCCACATGGTGCTCCAGCCGGCTCACCTGACCCAGCACCAGTCCGGGGGATGCGGATACGCCTTTATAAACCTTCATCTTCTGTCACCTCCGGCAAAGCCGATGCGGTCAAAGTGCGCCACACCAGCGCCTGTAAGAATGTATTGGGCAGCAAAGCGGCCAGCGCCGCCTGCCCGGCGGTGCTGCTGCCCGTGAACAGCGGGGCAAAGCTTTCCATACGGTCCTTATCGCACGCTGCAAGAAACGCCTCGGCCAGCGTCCGGGTGGTGTAGAAGTGGGTGGGATCTACCCCGGCGTCCTCGGCGGCGGCTTCCAGCGGGGCAAGCTGGGCGTCCTTCATCCGTGCCAGCAGTAAAGCGGCATCGGCGGTAAGGGTGACAGGGTACTTCTCCCGCACCTCCTTCTGCACGGCGTCAAAGGCTGCGCGGAAGGCTTCGGCATCGGCGCTGCTGTCCGCACCGCTGTCCACCGCGTAGGCACAGCCCCGGATGCGCCCAAAGGCGCGCAGGGTGTCGTAATAGCCCAACTCCATGTTGCGCTTTGCGGTGTCGGGGTCGAAGTGCAGGATATCGCCCAGCTCCCAGTAGCTGCGGATCATGGTGGTGGGCAGGCCGGTCAGGTTGGGGCGGGTGATGCCCACGCCTTCCAGATCCACACAGACCAGCTCCTCTGCGCCCATGGTCTTGGCAAGGCCGGTGGGCATATTATCGCTGTACCCGCCGTCCAGAAACTTTACCCCGTCGATCTGCCGCGCCCGCAATGCGGGGAAGCAGGCCGCCGAAGCCATCAGGTAGTCCCGCACCTGCCCGGCGGGGATATCCTCCAGCGTCAGCTCCCGGGGGCGCAGCCCGCGCTGCTCCACCGTCACGATGCCGAACCGGATGGGCGCTGCCCGCAGCGCGTCCTCGTCCAGCACCCGCTCCACGATCTCCTCCAGCGGGGTCACGTCCATGCCGC
>ERZ1673737.1786-NODE-1786-length-19668-cov-10.180595_pt1 | contig 19668 bp, 16 predicted proteins | sample MGYA00580211_ERZ1673737 | MGnify/ENA primary metagenome ERZ1673737 (study PRJEB41218, sample SAMN15661789) | gut metagenome | host: Homo sapiens | place: Canada: London | collected 2015-08-20/2019-03-30 | study: EMG produced TPA metagenomics assembly of... | reverse complement strand
GCGATAAGGGCTTAAACGGAATGAGCCAGGCTTACCACAGACTGTACCGTGACCGTCTGATGCGCGGTAAATGGAGAAACCATGCACGTCCGATCCTTCTTAACAACTGGGAAGCAACCTACTTTGATTTTGATGAGGAAAAAATCCTCAACATTGCGAAAAAAGCGAAAGAAGTTGGCGTAGAGCTGTTCGTTCTGGATGATGGATGGTTTGGAACCAGAAACGATGATTACCAGGGCCTTGGTGACTGGTTTGTAAACAAAAATAAACTTCCAAACGGAATTTCCGGACTTTCCCGTAAGATCGAGGAGATGGGCCTGAAATTTGGTCTCTGGGTAGAGCTTGAGATGGTTAATAAGAACAGCGACTGCTACAGAGCACATCCGGACTGGCTGATCGGAGCACCGGACCGTTTTGAGTCCCATTCAAGACATCAGCATGTTCTTGATTTCTCTAGACCGGAAGTGGTAGATTTCATCTATGATTCTATTTCCAAGGTTATCGAGGAATCTTCCATTTCCTATATTAAATGGGATATGAACCGCTACATGTCTGAGCCGTTCAGCCGCGGAGCTTCCGCAGCAGATCAGGGCAAGACCATGCATAAATATATTCTTGGCGTTTATGATCTGTATACAAGACTGACAGAGAGATTCCCTGATATTCTCTTTGAGTCCTGCGCAAGCGGCGGAGCAAGATTTGATCCGGGAATGCTGTATTTTGCACCGCAGACATGGACCAGTGATGATACAGATGCTGCTGAGAGAGAAAAGATCCAGTATGGTACTTCCTTCGTTTATCCGATCGTCAGCATGGGATCACACGTATCTGCAGTACCAAACCATCAGCTGCACCGTACCACACCGCTTTCCACAAGAGCAAATGTGGCATACTTCGGAACCTTCGGCTATGAGCTGGATCTGAACCTCTTAAGTGATGAGGAGATCGAAGAAGTAAAAGCACAGGTAGAATTCATGAAGAAACATCGTGACCTGATCCAGGTAGATGGTGATTTCTATCGTATCTTAAGCCCGTTTGAAGGAAACGATACTGCATGGATGGTTGTTTCCAGAGATAAAAAACAGGCAGTTGCCGGATACTATGAGAGACTGAATAAAGTTAATGCTTCCTGGATGCGCCTGCGCTTTAGGGGACTTGACGAGGATCAGCTCTACAAGGTAGAATGGGAAGGAAAATGTCTCAAAGCATACGGAAATGAACTGATGTATGCAGGAATCCCGGTTGACAGAGATTACTGCAACAAGACAAACGGTGATTTCCATTCCGTACTGTATACAATTGAAGCAGAGGATTGATCGCAAATATCTGCTAACCAGTAAATAAATGCAGGCCGCCGATGTGGCGGCCTGTTGGTGTATATAGCATCTGTGCATTGTGAAGCGACTGCGTTCATGAGCATATAGCAGAGCGGAAAATAAATGTCCGTTTTACTGAGGCGAAAAGAAAATTCGGGGAGGTGGCGACTTTGCTTCATACAGTTGGCTATACGAATTCAGACAGATATAAATGTCTGGAAAATCTGCAGAAAGGTGCAGTGGATCTGTGTCTTACTTACTGCGGATGGGAGATCTGTGATCCAGGACACAGATTTGGCCCTAATAAAAGAATCTCCCATGTACTTCATATCGTGGAATCCGGAACCGGTGTTTTTGAGATGGATGGCCGCCAGTATCAGCTAACAGGAGGCGAGGCTTTTCTGATCCCATCCGGCGTAGAAGCATGGTATGAGGCAGATATGGATAATCCATGGACATACCGGTGGGTCGGTTTTGAAGGAATGACTGCGGAGGAAGTGATCCATGCCTGCGGTTTTACCCGGGAAAAACCGGTTCGCAGGATCCATTGTATGGAGAATGCGAACAAATATATTGACGGCATGGTGAAGACAAATAAACTCATTTTTGAAAATGAGCTGAAAAGAAACGGGCTTCTGATGCTGCTGTTTTCGGATCTTATTACAGATAACAGGAATGCCTGCCTTCGGGAGGGAAAAATTCTGCCATCCCACAGATATCCAAGTTCTGCCTATGTTGAGAATGCTGTGGATTATATTACTGCCAATTTTGACAAAAGGCTGAAAATCAATGAGCTGGCAGATCATATCGGGGTCAACCGGAGTTATCTTACCAGCACATTCAAAAAAAGTCTTGGCTGTTCCCCACAGGAATACCTTATGAACCTTCGGATCGAGAAGGCGAAATCTCTTCTAAAAAAAGGAGACATCCAGATCAACGAGGTAGCTGCAAAAGTCGGCTACGGAGATCCGCTTGCTTTTTCCAAAGTATTTAAGGCGAGAACCGGAAAAAGCCCAAGGGAATACAAGGAGGAAAAGAGGCGGCTTGTAGTAAATGGAAAAAAGGGGGATTATACGGAATCAGAACCGTGAATATTATGCAACAAAACAGCAATTTTTATCAACAAACTATATATTATAAAAACGTATAAGATTGTATGATAAAGCCACAGAAAAACGAAGCGGGGGATGCGCCGCAGGATCAGCAGAAAATAAGGAATCTCAGAAGAATTAAAACAGAATTCAGGAAGAGATCCCAATCAGGATCAACAGGAGGAACGAACATGATCAAAATTACATTCATGGGAGCAGGAAGCACGGTTTTTGCAAGAAATGTACTTGGTGACTGTATGTGTACACCGGCACTTCGCGAGAGCGAGATCGCACTTTATGACATCGATGAGAAAAGACTGGAAGATTCCAGAATCATCTTAAGCGCCATCAACCACAACGTAAATGAGGACCGCGCAGTGATCAAGACTTATCTTGGTGCAGAGAATCGTAAAGATGCACTTCGCGATGCAGATTTCGTAGTTAATGCCATTCAGGTAGGCGGCTATGAGCCATGTACAGTAACAGATTTCGAGATCCCGAAGAAATATGGCATCAAACAGACAATCGCAGATACACTTGGAATCGGCGGAATCATGCGTGCACTTCGTACCATTCCGGTACTGGAAGAGTTTGCACGCGACATGGAAGAAGTTTGCCCGAACACTCTGTTCCTAAACTATTCCAATCCTATGGCAATGCTTACAGGATATATGCAGCGTTTTACTAAGATCCGTACTGTAGGCCTTTGCCACAGCGTACAGGTCTGCTCCCAGAAACTTCTTGAGGGAATGGGAATGGAAGACAAGCTTGAGGGACGTACCGAGCTGATCGCAGGTATCAACCACATGGCATGGCTTCTTGAGATCCATGACAAAGACGGAAACGACCTGTACCCGGAGATCCGCAGAATCGCCAAGGAGAAGAATACCTCCGGCGAGAAGCATGAGGATATGGTACGTTACGAGTACATCCGTCATCTTGGATACTACTGCACAGAGTCCAGTGAGCACAATGCAGAGTACAATCCGTTCTTTATCAAATCCAAATATCCGGAGATGATCGAGGAGTTCAACATTCCGCTTGACGAGTATCCGAGAAGATGTATCAAACAGATCGAAGGCTGGGAAAAAGAGCGCGAGGATATCCTCAAAGACGGAAAGATCGGACATGAGAGAAGTAAAGAGTACGCTTCCTACATCATGGAGGCTGTTGTTACAAACACACCATATAAGATCGGCGGAAACGTTCTGAATAATGGTTACATCGACAACCTTCCGGCAGATGCCTGCGTAGAGGTTCCATGCTACATCGACGGAACAGGCGTACATCCTGTAAAAGTCGGCAAGCTTCCAACACAGCTGGCAGCAATGAACTCATCCAACATCAGTCCGCAGCTCCTTACGATCGAGGCAGCCGTAACAAAAGATCGCCAGAAGATCTACCAGGCAGCCATGATGGATCCGCACACAGGCGCAGAACTGAACATCAAAGATATCCAGGCAATGTGTGATGAGCTGATCGAGGCACACGGAGATTATATGAAGATGTACCGCTAAATAAAAGGTACGTCAGGGGACTGGAGAGTAGTTTTAAAAAATATCATACAGGCCGGAACACCAAAATGGGGTAGGTGTTCCGGCCTTTTTGAACGCAGATAAGTATTCCCCCGCTTCAAGTGTATGGAGCACTAAGCGGTGGGTAAGGGGGATGCTTATGTCCGCTTTACTGCAAATAGCCCAATTACATTATCCGGTTAATGAAATTGCAGAATATGTGCAGGATGTAAGCCAGGGAGATATTGATGTTCTGGTAGAAGAATATTATAATAAATATGATATGATTCTGGATGGACGTGATCCGGAGGAATTTAAGAAACATGTGGCAGTCCAGGCAGGAATTGAGATAGGTTTTGAGCGTTTCCTTGAGGAATCGAGGCTGTTTATGTTGACAGCGAGACCACGATCCGGAATCTAAAAAACGAGCTGAGATGGAACAGCATGTATTTCAGCAAATAAAACGGGAGGTTTTTTTACAATGGGAGTAAATGAGGCAAAAACAGCGATTCTTGAGAACCGTACAGCCCTTGGAATCGAGTTCGGTTCCACAAGGATCAAGGCAGTTCTGATTGATGACAGGAACCAGCCCATCGCATCCGGCGGTTACGGATGGGAGAACCAGTATGTAGATGGCATCTGGACATACAGCCTGGAGGAAATCTGGAAAGGTCTCCAGGCCAGCTATCAGGATATGGCAAAAGATGTCCGGGAAAAATATGGAGTGGAGCTGACAAGCGTAGGGGCTTTTGGAGTTAGTGCCATGATGCACGGATATATGCCGTTTAACAAGGCCGGCGAGCTGCTGGTTCCGTTCCGCACCTGGAGAAACAATATCACAGGCGAGGCATCTGAGAAACTTGGAGAACTTTTCCATTATAATATCCCTCAGAGATGGAGCATTGCACATTTGTATCAGGCAATTTTAAATGGTGAGGAGCATGTGAAAGATATTGATTACATCACAACTCTGGAAGCCTATGTACACTGGAAACTGACCGGAAAAAGAGTTCTTGGTATCGGTGATGCGGCAGGTATGTTCCCCATCGACAGCGAAACAAAAGACTACAATGAAGAGATGGTGAAGAAGTTTGATGAGTTGGTTGCTCCTTATGGATTCCCATGGAAACTCCGTGATATCATGCCGGAGGTTATGGTTGCAGGACAGGATGCAGGTACTCTTACAGAAGAGGGTGCGAAGCTTCTTGATGTAACCGGCAGACTGAAAGCAGGAATCCCGATGTGTCCGCCTGAGGGAGACGCAGGAACCGGTATGGTTGCCACAAACAGTGTGCGTCAGCGGACAGGAAATGTTTCAGCAGGAACTTCTGTATTTGCCATGATCGTCCTGGAAAAAGCTCTTTCCAAACCATACAAAGAGATCGATATGGTCACAACACCTGCCGGTGATCCGGTTGCCATGGCACATTCCAACAACTGCACATCTGATTTGAATGCCTGGGTGAATGTGTTTAAGGAATTTATGGAAGCAATGGGCATGGAAGTGGATATGGACAAATTGTTCGGAACACTTTACAATAAAGCAATGGAGGGAGATCCTGACTGTGGCGGACTTCTTTCCTATTGTTATTTCTCAGGTGAGCATATGACTGGCTTTGAGGAGGGACGTCCTCTGTTTGTCCGCTCTCCGGAGAGCAAATTTACACTTGCCAATTTTATGAGAAACAATCTTTATACCTGTCTTGGAGCTATGCGTGTAGGTCTTGATATCCTTCTTAATCAGGAGCATGTGAAGATCGACAAGCTTCTTGGACATGGCGGCCTCTTTAAGACAAAAGGTGTTGGCCAGCAGATCCTTGCAGATGCAGTGAATGCACCGGTTTCCGTTATGTCAACCGCAGGAGAAGGCGGAGCCTGGGGAATCGCGATCTTGGCATCTTATCTCATTAACAAAAATGATGGTGAAGATCTTGCTGATTTCCTGGATGAAAATGTATTCAAAGGAAATGAAGGAAGTACACTGGCACCAGAAGCAGAAGGTGTGAAGGGATTTGATGCGTTCATGGACCGGTATATGAAAGGCCTTGGCATTGAGCGTGCGGCTGTAGAATCCAGGATCTGGTAAAGAGCAGAACGGATTGAAATATAAATCTTTGATTTACAGGAATAATGAAAATGAAATCAGAGGAATATAAATGAAACAGACAGATCATGAGAAGAAACTGGCTCCAGGCCAGATCGTACATGTCGTGATCGATCGTCCGATAAAGGAATTTACAGGTAAAATCATCGCTGTTATCCACCGTCTTAATGATGTGGAAGATAAATGGGTGGCAGTACCGGAAAACATGACTATGACGGCCGAGGAAATCATGGCACAGGTAAGTTTTCAGGAACAGTATTTTAAGACAGAGATAGAGATGATTGAATAAAAGGCAGCAAGTGATATTAAATAAGGAGAAAACATCACAATGGAAAAATCAACAGTTTATTTTACAGATTTTCGTTGTCCTGTGGGAACCAGCCAGCTTGATAAGCTGAAAAAACTCTGTGTTGCTGCCGGAATCAGAGACATTGACATGGACGGAAAATTTGTAGCCATTAAGATGCATTTCGGTGAGCTGGGAAACCTGGCATTTCTTCGCCCGAACTATGCAAAAGCTGTGGCAGATCTCTGCAAAGAACAGGGCGGGCTGCCATTTCTGACAGACTGCAACACTCTTTACCCGGGAAGCAGAAAGAATGCTCTGGAGCATCTGGACTGTGCAAACCTCAATGGTTTTAATACCATTACTACAGGCTGCCAGATCATTATTGGAGATGGACTTCGAGGAACAGATGAGATAGAGGTTCCGGTAGTAAACGGAGAATACTGCAAAACTGCGCTGATCGGACATGCGATCATGGATGCGGATATTTTTATCAGTCTCAGTCACTTTAAAGGGCATGAGTCAACAGGATTCGGCGGTGCTCTGAAGAATATCGGTATGGGCTGCGGAAGCCGTGCAGGAAAGATGCAGCAGCATGCCAGCGGTAAACCTGCCATCAACGAAGAAGTCTGTCGTGGATGCAAACGCTGCGCGAAAGAATGTGGAAGTGATGCCATTACTTATGTAAACAAAAAAGCAGTTATTGATTATGATAAATGCAAGGGCTGTGGCCGCTGTATCGGAGCCTGCAGTTTTGATGCTGTTTACAATCCGAATAGCAGTGCTAATGAAATGCTTGACCGCAAGATGGCTGAGTATGCACAGGCTGTCTGTCATGGCCGTCCACATTTTCATATTGCACTGGTACAGGATATCAGCCCGAACTGCGACTGCCACGGTGAGAACGATGCGCCGATCCTTCCGGATATCGGAATGTTCGCAAGCTTTGACCCGGTAGCTCTGGATCAGGCATGTGCAGATGCCTGTCTCAAGGCAACGCCGATCGAAAACAGCCAGCTTGGAGAGCATCTGGCAGAGCCAGGATGGCACTGTCATCACGATCATTTCAAAGACTCCAACCCTAATGTAGAATGGAAAGCAACTCTGGATCAGGCAGAAAAGATCGGCCTGGGAACAAGAGAGTATGAGCTGAAGAAGATTAAATAAAAAAGTATATCAAATGATAAAAAGCAGGAGCAGACATGGATGACATGTGATAGCACCTGCTTTTTATATGCCCAAAATGTTCTTCCACTCCTGCAAAACAGCAGGTGTTGCCTATGGCAAAAAGATGGAAGGAATCCGTATATGAATTTGCAAAAGCAGAGGTACTTGAGGCAGGAAGAGAAGAAGGCAGAAAAGAAGACAGGAAAATGTACCGTGGAACAAAGGTGATAACGTAAGAGAGAATATGCTATTTCCAGCCCTTTGGTTCATGAGGCGATCAATGAAAATTTTATTGAAAATATTTTTCCTTAATGGTATCATGAGACACGAAAAACACAGAAAATAAAAATACCAGGCTGTTAAGTAAGCACATGCTTTACAACAGATTACAGCCAGTCGGACAGCGAAAGAGCAGCAGGTGGCTAACTGCAGAAATTCGCTGTGATATACAGGAGGAGAAAAAACAATGAAATTAACCATGCTTGGAACAGGCAACGCACTGGTAACGGAGTGCTATAATACATGCTTCGTGCTCAGCGATGAGTACGGCCATTTTCTGGTTGACGGCGGCGGTGGAAACACTGTGCTTTCCCAGCTTAAGAAAGCAGGCGTAGATCTGATGGATGTTCATGAGATCTTTGTTACACATAAGCATGTTGACCATATCATGGGAATTGTTTGGGTGATCCGAATTATCTGCCAGAACATGAAGAAGGGTGCTTATCAGGGCGAGGCCAATATCTACGCGCATGACGAAGTGATCGGACTTCTGAAAGACATGGCATTTAAGCTTCTCAACAAGAAAGAGACACAGTACATCGGTGACAGACTTCATCTGATCGAGATAAAAGACGGCGAAGAGAAAACTATTCTCAATAAGAAAGTAACATTCTTCGATATCGGCTCTACCAAGGCGAAACAGTTCGGTTTCCAGATGATCTACGGAGATAACAAGGTGCTGACATGCTGCGGAGATGAGCCATACAACGAATGCGAGGAGAAATATGCGAAAGGCAGCGACTGGATGTTTCACGAAGCATTTTGCCTGTATGGACAGCGTGACATCTTCAATCCTTATGAGAAACATCATTCCACAGTTAAGGATGCCAGCGAGCTTGCCCAGCAGCTTGGCGTAAAGAATCTTGTACTGTATCACACAGAGGATAAGAACATTAAGAATCGTAAAGAACTTTACGGAGCAGAAGGCAGAGAGTATTATCACGGAAATCTGTTTGTTCCGGATGATCTTGATGTGATCGAAATGTAATTTTTTATGAAGTAAAAAGAAAAGACCGGAAGTGCGAGGTAACATAACACATGCCAGAAACAGACAACATCATACTTGAAAAAAAATACAGAAAACTCCAGGATATTCTTCATTCTCTTGGAAGCGTAGCCGTAGCATTTTCCGGCGGCGTAGATTCCACATTTCTTCTGAAAGCAGCACAGGAGACACTTGGTGACAAGGCCATGGCCATCACTGCATGCCCCTGCTCTTTCACAGACAGAGAGCTGAAAGAAACGGAGGATTTCTGCCAGGATAACCATATCTGCCAGGAAGTCTGCAAGATCAATGAATTCGACATTCCGGGCTTCCGTCAGAATCCACCGGATCGCTGCTATATCTGTAAAAAAGCCATTTTCACAAAACTATGGGAAGCAGCGAAAGCACACAATATGAATATGATCGTGGAAGGCTCCAACATGGATGACTTAGGCGATTACCGCCCGGGAAAAAGAGCCATTCAGGAACTGGGCGTGCGAAGTCCTCTTCAGGAAGCTGGCCTCTATAAAGAAGAGATCCGTGAACTTTCCAAGGATATGAACCTTCCAACCTGGAACAAGCCGTCCTTTGCCTGCCTTGCATCCAGATTTGTATACGGTGAAACCATCACTGAGGAAAAACTTCACATGGTGGATCAGGCCGAGCAGTTCCTGATAGATCTTGGTTTCCACCAGTTCCGCGTACGCATTCATGGAACAATGGCGAGGATCGAAGTCCCGGAAGAGGATATCCTGAAAATTGCAGATAATGAGACAAGAACAAAGATCACAGAGAAATTCCGCACTCTGGGATTCTCCTACGTAACATTGGATCTTCAGGGCTTCCGGTCTGGAAGTATGAATGAAACACTGGGAAAATAGTATCGGAAAATAAATAATCCCCCGGAAATACCGCACGAGAAGTATTTCCGGGGGATTGCTGCACAAATAGAACCTGAGGCTCAATTACTGTTTTCAAATCTCAATTTTTGAATTGAGAATATCTGCCTGGTGGGCTGTATATCTTACATATAATCTTTCAGCACATCATGATCCCGCAGCACTTTCTCAACCACAGTTCCCTTCACAACATTGAGAAGAGGCTTCTTCAGTGCGTTAAGCGGTCCTGGGAGCTGAATCTCGAGAGGAGATTTTCCATCCATCAGCTTCACGGAGCTGTCAAGGAGTTCACGGATATCATAAACGCTTCCCCATACTTCCGGAACACCACGGTCTACACCCAGAAGCCCATATACAGCTTCCATTGCAGTACGTACGGAATACTCTGTGGTGAATACGGTGTCACGCGGAGTCTCTGCAAACTGGCCGAGGAATGCGAAGTTTACACAGCCATCCGGGATAACGTCCGGGCGGTCGCCTTTTGTACGCGGCATGAAGAATGCAGTGATATAAGGCATCATAGTCGGAACGCAAATCGCGCTGTTTTCTGCCAGATCGTCGATCTGATCTGTCGGAACGCCAAGGTGGTACAGCCACTCAGCAGTGATCTCTTTACCGGTGCAGTCCTTCATCGGTTTCTTGATATAGTCGCCAGGAACATCGGTGAACAGTCCGTAAACCCATACGCAGACTTTATCATGATCCTGCTCTTTGAACTGACCCTGGCGGTTGATGGTCCAGCTTAACAGCCACTTGGAATCCTGGCAGCTTACGATACCGCCGGTAACAACTTTGCCGGTACGTGGGTCACGCTGGCAGATGTTGGTGATATAAGGAATGATACGGTCATCCAGCGTGGTGACAGTAGCAGATTCCCAGTTGGTCTTGGCAATGTCTGAGCAGAATTTCTCCGGATGTCCGAAAGACGGATCCTGAGCTGCGATATTTTTCCAGAGGGACCATACACCGCTGGTACGAACTTCTGCATCACCGTTCGGTGCGTGGTTCTGATCACCGTAAATCGTGCCCTCTGTACAGCTTCCGTTTGTGACGAAAACAAGATCATTCTCTGTAAGAAGAATGCCCTGCTCAACACCTTTTACCTTGCATTCAATAGCAGAGGCGATCTTTTTGCCATCCTTGAAATCAAAGATCACGTTTGTGACTTCTGTATTGAACTGGAAGTCAACACCTGCGTCCTCCAGATATTTCTTCATAGGAAGGATCAGGGATTCGTACTGATTATATTTCGTAAATTTCAGAGCACTGAAATCCGGAAGGCCTGCGATATGATGGATAAAACGCTGGAAGTAAAGCTTCATCTCCAGTGCACTGTGCCAGTTTTCGAAAGCAAACATAGTGCGCCAGTACAGCCAGAATGTGGAGTTAAATACCTCATCATCAAATACATCTTCAATAGTCTTATTATAGAGATCTTCATCTTTTGTCATAAACAGCTTCATGATCTCCATGCAGCCCTTCTGGCTTAAATTAAACTTGCCGTCTGTATGTGCATCCTGTCCGCGGTTCACTGTTGCACGGCAGAGAGAGTAGTTCGGATCGTGCTTGTTCAGCCAGTAGAACTCATCCAGAACGGAAACACCCGGTTTCTCAAGGGAAGGGATACTGCGGAAAAGATCCCACAGACATTCAAAATGGTTCTCCATCTCACGGCCGCCTCTCATGATGTAGCCTCTGGACGGATCAAAGATACCATCGCAGGCACCGCCGGCAATATCCATAGCTTCCAGAATGTGGATATGTTCACCAGGCATCTGTCCATCTCTTACCAGGAAACATGCAGCTGCAAGAGAAGCAAGACCGCTTCCAACGATGTAGGCATGTTTGTCGTCCACACCTTCCGGTTTCTCCGGGCGGGCAAAAGCTTCATAGTTGCCGTTGGAGTAATAGATGCCTTTGCTGTTTTTGCCATATTTGCCGCGTTCTGTGTTGCGGTAGTTTTCCGTAGTTTCTTTTACGTGGAAAGTTTCCTCTTCATTGATCTCTTTAGTTTTTTTCATCAGCATAGCTGCGCCGGCTCCGGCTGCTGCGATCGCTGCAAGTCCCATGAATCCTTTTTTATCTGACATATGACATCCACCTTTCTGTATGTTTAGATACGAGTTGTATCAAGTGAAGTGTTCTTTGTTTCTGTTGAGGCTATAGTACCTCAGATTAAAAAAAGAATCTATTTACAAAACAACGGAAATGTTCAGTTTTTTATCATTATGCCAGTTTTGATAAGTTTTTATTCGGGATGCTGTAAACACCTGAAAATTTTACAGGAGAGAAGTGGATGCAGGAGGCTTTTTATAAATTGGAGAGAGCATTCTTTTTGGCGAAATTCTGGATTGCATTATCAATGCTTCCATACAGAGCAGTAGCTATCTCATCTGCAATTTCACGATAATCATCTTTCATGCCATTTTTGATCCAGTCCAGCATAATGCCTACAAAGCTGTATTTATACAGGTCTGCGATAAAAATTTTCTGTTCTTTTGTGATGGAAATATTACGGGATTTTTCTTCCACAATTCCCATCAGAAGATCAAAGGTCAGTGCGAAAAGATAATTTTCAATCTGTTCCCGTCCCACGCACCGGTATACATTTAAGATGAACGGTTTGTTCTCCATCACGGCATCAAAGATCTGCAGAAGTCCCTCATGCCAGGTAGAAGAAGTTTTTTTGCCCTGAAGGGCGATCCTTGCATCCTCCAGACAGGACCATTCCACAAGGTCATAGATATCCTTGAAATGATAATAAAAAGTCATGCGGCTGATCCCGCAGTCTGTGGTCAGGTCGTTGATGGTGATCTTATCTAAAGGTTTCTTAAGAAGCAGGCGTTTCAGGGATTCTTCCAGAGCGAGCTTGGTTGCATTGGTCATAATGAAGTCCTCCTTTGGTAAGTTTATGGTTATTAATATAACATGAAAACGCACAGGAAATCCATGTATAACGGTGACTTTTCTGTGAAAATGTGATAAGCTAGTCCCAAAATGCTTTACGGACAGAATGGAGCACAACATGAAAAAGAAACCATTTTATATCCTGCTGATATTTGCAGCTGCAGCAGTACTTACCTACATGACAGGAGAATCCTACTACAACGGCATGATCGGAAAAGCAGGACTGAATAAAAAAACAGAAAGAATCTATCAGTATCAGTACGACATGATCGTGGACAGTTTGGATTCCCCGTTCTGGCAGGCAGTATACGCCAGTGCGAAGAAAAAAGCGGCAGAAAGCAACGTGTTGCTTGAAGTTATGGGTTCGGACAGGGGAAACTCCTATGATAAACTGGATTATATGAACATGAGCATTGCTGCAAAAACGGACGGCATTATCCTTCAGTACAATGGCGAGGCAGGACTGGAAGAGGCTATTAATACGGCTGTAACCAATGGGATCCCGGTAGTTACGGTTATGAGTGATGCGGTACACAGCAAGCGGCAGAGTTTTGTAGGAGTCAGCGATTATCAGCTGGGCATGGCTTATGGAGAGGTCGTAGCCCAATATGTGGATTTGGAAACGAAGAAGATCCTGATCCTTCAGAAACGGGATATTGACGATATGAACGAGAGCCAGATCTATACCCAGATCAGTAATGCAGTTCAGGCAGCAGCTGGTTCTTCGGACATCGAGATCAAAGGAAGGAATCTTTTGTCAACAGGAACTTTTGAGACAGAGGAAGCAGTCACCGATATTTTTCAGCAGAAACGAAATATCCCTGATATTCTGGTGTGCATGGACGAGGAAACGACGGAATGTGCAAGGCAGGCCGTGCTGGATTTCAACCTTGCAGGAAAGGTGAAGATCATAGGCTATTATACATCTGAAGATATCCTGTCAGCAGTGGAAAAAGGAGTTATTTCCGTTACCTGTGATGTGGATACCACACAGCTTGGACAGTACAGCGTCGAGGCACTTACCAATTATATCCAGGATGGAAGGACCAATTCTTTCTATAATGTAGATATCAACTTCCTTGACAGAGCAGCAGCGGAGAAGATGAGAAGGGAGGCTGGCACAGATGAAAAAAATCCGGTGGAGTGACCTTTCTCTTGTAAGCAAGATCGTGATCGAAGTAGGCGTTCTGGCTGCTTTGCTGTTCAGCATCAATATGCTGTTTTATGTGCGGATCAACAATTCCATGCAGGAGATGGACGACGTATATGCCAGCAATGCACAGATCACAGAACTGGGGCAGGTATTTGACGATGTGCAGGACAGCATGTACCAGTACCTGAAGGTAAAAAGTTCCCAGGCATTGATGGACTATTATCAGAACGAAGCGAAATACAGACAGGAACTGGAGAAACTTAATGACCAGAACATAGAGGACTCAGTAAAACTGCTGGAAAAAAAGATCCGCAAGATGTCTGAATCTTACCTTTCCTGTACAGCAGGAACAGTAGCTGCCAAGCGCGGCAGAAATGTAGAAAAGTATAAACAGAAATACGATGAGAGCCTGGAACTTTACAGCTATATCCAGAGTTCCATGGATGAACTGAACAAGCAGCTTTTTAAAGAAAATTCACAGACGTATGCAGCTCTCCGTGCAGTTATGAAGTATCTGGAGATCAGCAACATGGTGATCATGCTTCTGGTGGTAATCTGTGGAATGATCCTCCTGATCATGGCAACAAGAGGAATGTTCCGGTCGCTGACCAATATGGCAGAGACCGCGCAGCTGGTCGGACAAGGAAATTTTAATGTAAAGATGCCTCCAACGGATGCAAAAGATGAGCTTGGAGTGGTAACAAGAGCCTTTAATACTATGGTGGAAAACCTTGGACTTTACATTGCAAGGACAAAGGCAAGTATGGAAAAAGAACAGCAGATGATGGAGAGAGAACTTCTGATGGAAACACATCTGAAGGAAGCACAGCTGAAATATCTCCAGTCCCAGATCAATCCCCACTTTCTTTTTAATTCCCTGAATGCGGGAGCGCAGCTTGCCATGATGGAGGATGCAGAAAAAACAGGCATCTTTGTGGAAAAGATGGCAGATTTTTTTCGCTACAATGTGAAGAAAGGCGAGGAAGACGCCACGCTTGAGGAAGAGCTGGAAGCTGTGGATAACTATATTTACATATTGAATGTACGTTTTGCCGGAGATATTCATTTTTCAAAAAAAGTGGAATGTGATGTGGAAAATGTGCGTGTTCCAAGCATGATCCTGCAGCCTGTTGTGGAAAACGCGGTCAATCACGGAATCCGCAACATTGACTGGGAAGGACACATTGATCTCAGTGTAGAACGTTGGAATGACCATATTGAGATCAGTGTCCGGGATAATGGACAGGGAATGACGAAAGAACAGATTGAGAGAGTTCTTTCTAAAAAAGTTCATAGCAGTTCCGGTGAGGGAGATTCCACAGGAATCGGAATGAACAATGTGATCAGCCGTCTTGAGCTGTATTATGAGCAGGATGGATTAATGGAAATATACAGTGAAGGCGAAGGAATGGGAACAGAGGTTGTGATCAACATTCCTCTGGAAAGGAGCGAGAATAATGTACAGAATCCTGATTGCTGACGATGAAGGGATCATGCTGGAATCCCTGAAAAATATCATAAGTTCCAACTATGGAAATGAATGTGAGATCCATACGGCCAAGACGGGCCGTGCAGTTGTGGAAGAAGCGGAAAAATATCCGCCTGATATCTGTTTCATGGATATCCAGATGCCGGGCTTAAGCGGGATACAGGCGATCCGGGAGATCCAGAAATTTAACAGGTCCGTGGTCTTTGTGATCATCACAGCCTATGACAAATTTAATTATGCAAAAGAAGCGGTAAACTTAGGGGTAATGGAATTTCTTACCAAACCTGTAAACAAAAAGGTGATACTGGAAACCTGTGCAAAAGCTATGGAAAAGGTGGATTCTACAAGACAGAAGCGAAGCGATGATCTTCGTATCCGCGAAAAACTGGAGACAGTTGTTCCTATGATTGAGAGTGGATACATCAACAATATTCTTCTGCAGGATGATTTTCAGACGTATCAGGATAATTACAAGGAACTTCTGGATATCCAGGAAGAATACGGATATATGATCGTGGCAGAATTCGGGGATTCCACAGAGAACGGAGTTCTGACCAATGCAGTGGGAGCCAGTGTGAAAGCCAATAAATTTTATTCCACATTCAGGGAGATTGCCCAGGGATTTTTCGAATGTCTGGTAGGCCCCATTATGGGAAACCGTATCGTTCTTCTTGTTCCGTATCGTAATCCGAAGGAGTCTTACGAGGAGCGTGTGGAGATCGTAACCAGAACCAGAAATATGGTACATAAGCTGGAAAGCAGGATCGACAGCAAATTCCGCTGCGGTATCGGCCGGGTGAAGGAAATGGGCAGTACCATGAAGGAATCTTTTAAGGAGGCCATGATCGCACTTAGGGAAAGCATCAGTCATGTGATCCATATTGAAGATGTTCCGGCAGCGCAGAAATATGATGGGGAATACCCAAGAGATATGGAACGTTGCTACGAGAAGCGTGTGATCGACAAGGATGTGGCAGGAGCATTAAGCTGTGCAGAAGAATTTTTCCGATGGATGGAGAACCAGCCGGGAGTCAGTATGGAAGATATGCAGATCAAGGTTCTGGAGCTTGTGATGGGTGTGGAAAAAAAGGCTTTCTTTGCAGGAACTGTGAAATACGCTATCAGCTATCGAAGGAATTATATCCATGAACTTCAGGACTGTACAGACCTGGAAAGCATGAAAAAATGGTTTCTGGACAAGACTTCTGAGATCTGCAGCAACATGGAAAGTGCAAGGGAGAAAGAAGCAGTTTCCATCATTGAAAAAGCAAAGTCCTATATCCGGGACAATTATAAAAAAGATATTTCACTGGATGAGGTATCCAGGGAAGTAGATATCAGTCCATACTATTTTAGTAAGCTTTTCAAGCAGGAGACAGGAGGAAACTTTATTGAGTATCTTACAGAAGTCAGGCTTCGGAATGCAAGAGAACTTCTCAAGGACTCCGGGCTTTCCATTAAGGAAATCTGTGCGGAATCCGGATACAGTGATCCCAATTATTTCAGCAGGATATTTAAAAAATATGAGGGTGTGACATCAAGTGAATTCAGGGAGAGGTTGAGGTAGGACATCATGAGTTGGGGAAAAAGGCTAAAAAATATTGTGGTTTTTACATGTCTGGCAGCGATATTTTTATCAGGATGTCAGGTGCGGAAGTCGGAACAGACAACAGCGATTGGGGAAGAAGACGCACAGAAAGAAAGCGGAAAGCAGAAGATCCAGATTGGATTGACTGTAGATTCCTTTGTTATTGAAAGGTGGATACGCGATAGAGATGTATTTGTGGCAACAGCCAGGGAGCTTGGAGCGGAAGTAAATGTGCAGGACGCAGGAGCAGATACCCAGGAGCAGATCAGCCAGATCGATTACTTTATCAAGAAGCATATGGATGTGATCGTGATCATAGCAAGAGACTGCGGAGCACTTTCTGAGGCAGTAGAACGTGCCCATAGTGTGGGAATCCGTGTGATCTCCTATGACCGTATGGTAAATGATGCAGATACAGATATGTACATATCTTTTGACAACCGGAAAGTTGGAGAGATCATGGCACAGTCTATGATAGAAGCAATTCCAGATGGCGGAAACATATTTATGATCCAGGGATCTGCCACAGATAACAATGTTGAACTGGTAAAAGACGGATTTAATGATACTCTGAAAAACAGTAATCTTCAGGTGGTATACGAAGCAAACTGTGAAGGCTGGACTGCGGAACTGGCAGTGGATTATGTGGAGGAAGCACTGGAAGAATATCCGGATGTAAAAGGGATCATGTGCGGAAACGATGATATTGCCAGCCAGGTGATCCAGGTTCTTGCAGAGAACCAGCTTGCAGGGCAGGTGATCGTGGTAGGTCAGGATGGAGATCTGGCAGCCTGTCAGCGTATTGTGGAAGGAACCCAGTATATGACAGCATTTAAATCCATCGAAGATCTTGCCCGCCAGGCGGCGAAGTATGCAGTGAAAATGGCAGAAGATGGAAAAGTTCCTTCAGATATAACAGATACCATGAATGATGGCAGCTATGATATTCCGACGAAAGTGCTGGAGCCGGTAGCTGTTACAAGGGATAATATTGACGAGGTGATCATAGACGGGGGATTTCACAGAAGAGATGAGGTGTACCTTAATACGGACTATGATACAGAATAACAGGATAATATAGAGCAGATGTCATATCCATGAATGCGAAATCCTGTCAGCAATATGGCCTTGCATTTATATGTGCAATAATACACAATTATGACAAAAATCAATAGCAGATTTTTGGTGCAAAAATGTCTTGCCTGATGCAGGGCATTTTTCTTTTGCAAAAAAATGTCTCTGTCATTGCCAACTATGTCCAGACAGTCCTGTGCTATAGTAACATCATCAAAGGAAACGTGATTCCAAAAACAAATAATGAAACGGAGGATTTTACAATGAAAAGAAAAATGGTATCTGCACTTCTTTGCGCAACAATGGTAGCTGGTATGGTGGTAGTTCCGGCAGCAACAGCACAGGCAGCAGACAAGAAACTGATCGGTGTTACCATGCCGACCAAGGATCTCCAGAGATGGAACCAGGATGGCGAGAACATGAAGAAAGAGCTGGAGGCAGCAGGATATGAAGTAGACCTTCAGTATGCATCCAACGACGTAAGCACACAGGTTTCCCAGCTTGAGAACCAGGTAGCAAACGGATGCGACCTTCTGGTTGTGGCATCCATCGACGGAAGCAGCCTTGGCGAGCCACTGAAACAGGCCAAAGAAAAAGGAATTCCGGTTATCTCCTATGACCGTCTTCTTATGAATTCCGATGCAGTTTCCTATTATGCAACATTCGATAACTACAAAGTAGGACAGAAACAGGGCGAGTTCCTGGTAGATGCACTGGATCTTGATAATCAGGATGGACCGTTTAACATTGAGCTGTTTACAGGAGATCCTGGTGATAACAACTGTAACTTCTTCTTCGGTGGTGCAATGGATGTTCTCCAGAAATATATCGACGACGGTAAACTTGTAGTAAAATCCGGACAGACAGAGTTCGAGCAGGTTGCTACAGCTAACTGGGACAGCGCAAAAGCACAGGACAGAATGGATACTATCATCGCAGGTAACTACTCTGACGGAACAAATCTTGACGCAGTTCTCTGCTCCAACGATTCCACGGCACTTGGTGTTGAGAATGCACTGGCAGCTTCCTACACAGGAGAATATCCGATCATCACCGGTCAGGACTGTGACACACCAAACGTTAAGAACCTTGTAGCAGGAAAACAGGCAATGTCCGTATTCAAAGATACAAGAGCTCTTGCATCTGCAGTAGTAAAAATGGTTGACTCCATCATGAAAGGTGAGGAGCCGGAAGTAAACGATACAAAATCCTATGATAACGGAACAGGTGTCATCCCGACATACCTTTGCGATCCGGTTGTTGTTACAACAGATAATTACAAAGAGATCCTGATCGATTCCGGATACTACACAGAGGATCAGATCAAATAAGTGGATTTTTAAGAACAGAATTTTATCATATGCAGGCGGGGATCATAACCGCCTGCATGAACAGTGGAAAGGGAGGGAAATTAAGTTGGCTAAGATACTTCTGGAAATGAAAAATATCACCAAAACTTTCCCAGGTGTAAAGGCACTGGATAATGTTAATCTCCAGGTCGAGGAAGGCGAGATCCACGCACTGGTAGGTGAAAACGGTGCCGGTAAATCTACATTGATGAATGTATTAAGTGGTATTTATCCGTACGGTTCGTATGAAGGAAATATTATTTATGATGGTGAGATCTGTAAGTTTAACACTATCAAAGACAGTGAACATAAAGGAATTGTGATCATCCACCAGGAACTTGCTCTGATCCCGTATATGACCATCGGGGAGAACATGTATCTGGGTAATGAAAGAGGCAAAAGCTTTTCCATCAACTGGAATGAAACTTATGGGGAAGCAGATAAATATTTGAAAATAGTGGGACTGG
>ERZ1673737.1780-NODE-1780-length-19719-cov-33.411463_pt1 | contig 19719 bp, 15 predicted proteins | sample MGYA00580211_ERZ1673737 | MGnify/ENA primary metagenome ERZ1673737 (study PRJEB41218, sample SAMN15661789) | gut metagenome | host: Homo sapiens | place: Canada: London | collected 2015-08-20/2019-03-30 | study: EMG produced TPA metagenomics assembly of... | reverse complement strand
CTGATCGTTCAAGTGTTGTAAATCTTGATGATATCTACAACGAAATCATGAAATAGAAAAACAGGGGTTTAAAAAATCCCTGTTTTTTTAGTACACACAATGATATGACATCTCTTTATATTACGCTGTGATTAACCTCTCACAAAGTAGCGTGAAACAAATTCCATATTAATTTCTTTGATTTCTCTTTTACCTTCTATATAATCTTCATACATTTCGAAAGGATCTCCAGCCCCAAACAAGCCGCATCCACTGCAGTTCTCACATCCTGCAGAATCATTACAGTCCAATGCTTCTTGTATAATTCTTTTTCTTTCTTCTCTTGTTGTATCTTTTATTAGTACACTCTTCATATCCATCACCCACTCCTAGTATAGAAATAATACATACAAATAGCAAACAACATACCTATCTTTTTGGTATGTTATAAGCATAAAGAAAAGAGATAGCATTTCTACTATCTCTTTCGTACGAATTATTCAGCAGCATCAAAATCTTTAGCAAGTGCTTCTGCTCTTGCACGACGACGTTTAGCATCTACTAGACACTTATCGAATAATGCTTCTGCATTTTCAGGATTGATCTTAACTAACTGAGAGAATCTGTTTTCACTCATTAAGAAGTCTTTGAACTTAGAATAATCAGGAGCCTTAGAATCAATTGTAAGTGGGTTCTTACCTTCTTCAGTTAAACGTGGGTCATATCTTAATAAGTTGAAGTAACCACATTCAACAGCCCATTTTTCCTGTCTTGAAGAGTTAATTAATCCACCCTTGATATGATGTTCATTACATGGTGCATATGCAATAATTAATGATGGTCCATCATAAGATTCAGCTTCCTTCATAGCCTTAATAGCCTGCATTGGGTTAGCACCTAAAGCAATCTGTGCAACATATACATGACCATAAGCCATAGCAATCTGAGCTAAGTCTTTCTTAGCAACCTTCTTACCACTTGCAGTGAACTTCGCAATAGAAGCAGCCTGTGATGATTTAGAAGACTGTCCACCAGTGTTAGAATATACTTCTGTATCAAGAACTAATACATTGACATTCTGATCATTAGCAAGAACGTGGTCTAATCCTCCGTAGCCGATATCATAAGCCCATCCATCACCACCGATGATCCACTGAGACTTAGTCACTAATTCACCCTTCATATCAAGTAATTCCTTGATAGGTTCATTAGCTGAAGCTTCAACCTTTTCTACTAATTCGTTATAAAGAGCCTTTTCTTCTACTCTCTGACCCTTAACAGCTTCATATTTTTCAAGAATTTCTTTTAATTCTGGTTCTACATCATTCTTATTTGCTTCAATGATTTCTAAGATATGTTTAGACATGTAGTTTTCTGCAAGCTTCATACCGAAACCAAATTCAGCATTATCTTCGAATAATGAGTTAGCCCAAGCCATACCATGACCATTCTTATCAGTAGTACATGGAGTAGATGGAGTTGAACCAGTATAGATTGATGAACATCCAGTAGCGTTCGCAATTCTCATATCAGAACCGAATAACTGAGAAGCTAAACGATAATATGGAGTTTCACCACAACCAGCGCAGGCACCAGAAGCTTCAAAGTAAGGCTTCATGAATCCAACACCCTTCACTGTAGTTGTAGGATACTTGTCATCTCTATATTCTACATTGTTGTATACATATTCAGATAAAGCAGAATGTTCTAATTCTTCCTTAACTGGAACCATTGTAAGTGCCTTTTCACCACGTTTACCTGGACATACAGCTGCACATAATCCACAACCTACGCAGTTATCAGGAGAAACCTGGATACGGAATGATAATCCTTCAACACCCTTACCAATTGGTTTCAATACATCATTAGTAATATCTTCTGGTGCATTCTTGATTTCTTCTTCAGTCATTAAGAATGGACGGATAGTTGCATGAGGACATACCATAGCACACTGGTTACACTGGATACAGTTGTCTTTTTCCCACTTAGGAACCTGAATAGCAATTGCACGTTTTTCTTTAATTGCAACACCATTCTGCATAGTACCATCAAGCTTATCTAAGAATGCTGAAGTTGGAAGGTCATAACCTTCAAGTGCATTGATAGGAGCTACGAAGTTATCAAAGTAATCATCACCAGTTGGTTTTCTTAATGGTAATACAGTTAAGTTAGACCATTCTGGATCTACAGTTACTTCTTCAATTGCATCTTTACCAGCATCGATAGCCTTATAGTTAGCCTGGACAATATTTTCACCCTTGTTGCTGTAAGACTTCTTAGCCATTTCTTTCATCTTAGTAACAGCTTCATCGATTGGAAGAATCTGTTCATTTAATGCGAAGAATGCTGACTGTAGGATAGTGTTTGTACGTCTACCCATACCGATTTCACCAGCAATCTTGTTGGCATTAATAATATAGAACTTAGCATGTTTATCTGCTAACTGTTTCTTTACTCTATTTGGAAGATAATCAGCAATTTCTTCTTTAGTAAATTCAGTATTTAATAAGAAACGTCCACCATCTTTTAAGTTCTTCAACATATCATACTTTAAGCAGTAGTTGTCTAATGAACAAGAGATGAAGTCTGCTCTATTTACATAGTAAGTTGCTCTAATTGGCTTATTACCAAATCTTAAGTTAGAACGAGTTGCTCCACCAGCCTTCTTAGAGTCATATGCGAAATAAGCCTGGCAGTATAAATCAGTATTATCACCAATAATCTTGATAGATGACTTATTTGCAGATACAGTACCATCAGAACCTAAACCATAGAATAAGCACTGAGTAACACCAGAATTGATATGGAATCCATGAACATCAGGTAATGATAAATGAGTTACGTCATCCTTAATACCAATTGTGAATCCTGTAAATGGATTATCTGAATTTAAGTGATCATAAACAGCCTTGATATGCTGAGGTGTAGTATCCTTAGAACCCATACCATAACGACCACCGATCACTAATGTATCAGCATCTCTAATAACTGAACATACATCAAGGTATAATGGTTCACCAGTAGCACCCATTTCCTTAGTACGATCAAGTACAGCAATCTTCTTAGCAGTTGCTGGTAAAACAGCCTTTAAGTATTTTGGAGAGAAAGGTCTATAAAGATGTACTTTAATAACACCAACTTTTTCTCCTTCTTTAGCCATTTCATCAATAGTATCTTTAATAGTTTCAGTAACTGAACCCATTGCGATAATAACTCTATCTGCTTCTGGATCACCATAGTATGTAAATGGTGCATATTCTCTACCAGTAATTTCAGAAATCTTCTTCATGTAATCTGCAGCAATTTCTACAACTGCATCATAATGCTTATTCTGAGCTTCTCTGCTCTGGAAATAGATATCATCATTATCTGCACCACCACGTTCTACTGGATTAGTATGTGGGTTAAGTGCGTTTGCTTTAAATTTCTTAATTGCATCATGATCTACTAATGAAGCTAAAGTTTCATAATCAAGAACTTCAACTTTCTGAATTTCATGAGATGTTCTGAAACCATCAAAGAAATGGATAAATGGTACACCTGCTTTAATTGCAGTTAAGTGTGCAACACCAGCTAAATCCATAACTTCCTGTACAGAATGTGAACAAAGCATAGGGATACCTGTTTGACGGCAGGCATAAACATCCTGATGATCCCCAAAGATATTTAATGAACTAGTTGCAAGAGCTCTTGCAGCTACATGGAAAACACCTGGAAGCATTTCACCCTGAATCTTATAAAGGTTAGGAATCATTAATAATAGACCCTGAGATGCAGTAAATGTAGTAGCTAAAGCACCACCCTGTAAAGCACCGTGTACAGCCCCAGCAGCACCTGCTTCTGACTGCATTTCAACTACGTTTACAGCAGAGCCAAAAATATTTTTTCTTCCCTGTGAAGCCCATTCTTCAGCATGTTCAGCCATTGGTGAAGAAGGGGTAATTGGATAGATACTTGCTACTTCAGAAAATGCATATGCAACATGAGCGGCAGCAGTATTACCATCCATAGATAAATACTTCTTAGACATAATCTTTCAATCCTCCTTATCTACCATTATACGCTGATATGCAATAAAATACTATAATTAATTATTATCATGTATTTTGTTTCTAACACATATATATTTCTATACTTCACAAGATATTTATCTAATTCAGCCTGAAAACAGTTGAATACTTTAATGTGTTCATTGCCATGTTCTATACCCGTCAGATCTAATGAGCGATACATCAATGCTTTAAACGCATATACAGGTAGGATAGAATCCGATATACAATCACATGATAATCATCTCTTGTCATATGATTCCCCTTTTCTCAAAAACAATAATTGAAATCAATCTGTTAATTCACTATATTTACACTTTTTGCATTTTTGAAACGCATCTTCCATTTTATCCTCAGCTATTTCGTCCAATTCCTTCATGACGCTTTTCTTTGCTAATTTAGATATTCCCATAAGAGATTCATAACACCACTCGCAATCAATGATTCGATTAAACACAGGACAATATCTATCTTCTTCAAAATCAACATTATCTATTTTCCCCATCGTTTAAGCACCTCCAATATAGCCATATAATTTTCACCGCAATCAGTATACCTCATACCTGTTTTACATATCCATTCATTGTCTCTCATCATAACAACAAAAGCCCCTTTTCAAAAATAAATAATTTCCTTTTCCCGTTTCATTGATTGAATATCACTAATGCATAGTCTACATATTCTTGTAGTTCATCAGAAGTAATGTTTCTTTCTAGTATTCTATCAAATATTTGGAATTCTGATAATGATAGAGGTACATTTTCATTTCCTAAAATTGACATATTCTTTATATTGCTTCTTATCACTAGAATAATTCTTGGCTAACTTCACAGCCATATTAATCGCTTCAGCACCATAGGTACATTGGAGGGGCGTTTATATCTAGGATTGGCAGTGGTACCTGCTAGGTGGAGTCGCTTATACAAACATTCCTTTAAACTTCATCAGTTTTCTAGGTGCAATGATTGTACTCATTGCTGTAATCATTGGTTTCACAAAATCCCACAACAAATAAGCTAACCTTTTTAGTATAATTAATTATCATCCTGTATTTTTACTATTAATAACTATTAAATCTTTCTATCAAATGCATTTGATGTTAAAATGGGGATGAAATATACAAAAGGAGCATAAAATGAATACGAAAAATTGTTTTATTGGTCAGTCTGGTGGGCCTACGGTTGCCATCAACGCCTCTCTTGCAGGTGTTATTACTCAATGCCAGGAAGAAGGATTTACTCATATTTATGGTATGGTTAATGGTATCCAGGGACTATTAGAAGATCACTTCATGGATCTAGGTACAACATTTAATTCTGAGGAAAAAATTGATGCATTAAAGCATTCCCCAGCAATGTATTTAGGAAGCTGTCGTTATAAGCTGCCTACAGTAAGTGATGATAAAGACACTTACGACTTGTTATTTAAAAAATTTAATGATTTAGAAATCACTGATTTCTTCTATATTGGTGGAAATGATTCTATGGACACTGTGGCTAAACTTGCAGCTTATGGTGAAACAATCAATTCCCCTATTCACTTCATTGGAATTCCAAAAACTATCGATAATGATTTGATGGGTACAGATCATACTCCAGGCTTTGGTTCAGCTGCAAAGTATGTTGCAAGCTCTATGTTAGAAATTGCTTATGATTCTTCTATCTATAAGCTAGATGCGATTACTATTGTAGAAATCATGGGACGTAATGCAGGTTGGTTAACTGCTGCAAGCGCACTTGCAAGAACTGAATGCAATGATGCCCCTGATCTCATTTATTTACCAGAAGTCGTATTTGATAAAGAACGTTTCTTAAAGGATATTGAAGAAAAGTTCAAAGAAAAATCTTCTATCATGATTGCAGTAAGTGAAGGTATTCATGATGAAAACGGAAACTTCTTAGATAGTGGTGATTCACAGCAGTATGATGCATTTGGTCATCCAATCCATTTTGGTACTGGTAAGGTATTAGAAAATATCTGTAAAGAACATTTTGGATGCAAAGTAAGAAGTATCGAATTAAATGTACTACAAAGATGTGCAATGCATATTGCCTCTAAAGTAGATATTGATGAATCTTTCTTTATCGGTAAAAAAGCTGTAGAAACAGCACTTGCTGATCATACAAATGTTATGATGGGTGTTAAGAGAACTAGCAATGATCCATATACTGCAGAATGTATCTATAGTAATGTACAGGATATTGCGAACCTAGAACAGAAAGTTCCAGCTGAATGGATTACTAAAGAAGGTAATGATATCACTCAAGAACTTTATGATTACTTATATCCATTAATTCAGGGTGAAATCGCTATTACTTATAAGAATGGTATTCCTTCATATATCGATATTGCCCATTTAAAAGAAAATTAAGAACGAATAAAGTCGAATAAAGTCCCTTAAAAATGGGACTTTATTTATTTATGGTTTAATTTTATGTATTTTTTTGTTGACGCGCGTATTTCTACATGGTATTATAGGTGAGCAGTCAAGAAATGGGCCTGTAGCTCAGTTGGTTAGAGCGCACCCCTGATAAGGGTGAGGTCGATGGTTCAAATCCATTCAGGCCCACCATGTTTATTTAAAATTTCTTCGGGGCCTTAGCTCAGCTGGGAGAGCGCCTGCTTTGCACGCAGGAGGTCAGGAGTTCGATCCTCCTAGGCTCCACCAATTATAAATCAATCCTATATTTGAAGAAATTAGGCAATTAAATGCCGAAGAACCTCCTCAATTTGAAATTGAGGAGGTTTTTATTTTTTTATCAAACTGTTGACAAATGATAAAATCGTGTGGCTAGAAATAAATGAATATTCATTTCTAGCCCTTTTTAGTAGTTAAACTATTATGAAACAAGGCAAACACAACATCCACTACTCACCCACAAAGGTTAGGACTATTCTTGGACGCTCTATGGATGTGGCTCTTGATAGTCTGAAGTGCTACTGCAATGACCCTGTTTCCAACTTCACTCGTTGTCAAAAGCTTCCTACTCGTACTCTCCTTGAATTCATCATGATTTTTTCAAATTACTCCTCAATAGGTGAATTGTCTCATTTTTTCGAGGATCACGGTCCGCATTTTGCTTTTTATGAAACTATAATGAGTTATTTACCCGTTACAGCCCCTTTTTTTACCTATTATTAAAGGACAGCCGTTTAGAGGCTGTCCTTTTCACGCTAGAATACGTATTCTTTTAATCTTTGCATAGCTTCCTGTAATAATGCATGTGGTAATGCAATGTTAAGTCTTATACCCCATGGATCATGGAACTGAACACCACTTTGCCAATCTACACCTACATCCCATCCTTTTTGAATAAGTTCATCAATAGTCAGATGATTCTTTAGACAGTAGTCTTCACAATGTAAGAACACCATATAAGTCCCCTGCGTTTGAGATACTTCAATACCTTCTACATTATTTTTAATAAAGTCATAGGTATATTCCATATTTTGTTCAAGTACCTGATTTAATTCATCCACCCATTCAATAGATTCTTCACGATAGGCACCTATTAAAGCATGCATGGATAAAACGTTCATACTATTGTAATGTGTTGAAGTGGCTACTTTGTTGAGCTGTTCTCTTAAATAGTCATCACAAATAATATGATAGCTACCAATAAGTCCTGCTAAATTAAATGTCTTACTTGGTGCATAAATAGAGATTGTGCGTATTTTAGCATCTTCACTAATACTATAAGTAGGAATATGTTTATATCCCTTAAATACAATGTCTGACCATATTTCATCTGATACAACAATGACATCATTTTCTTCAAAAACATTCATTGCCTGTTCAAGTTCTTCTTTTTCCCATACACGTCCACATGGATTATGAGGAGAACAGAGGACTGCTAAGCGAATGTTATTGTCTTTGATACGCTTTTCCATGTCCTGATAATCCATGCGCCACACGCCCTCTTCATCCTTTACAAGAGGACTTAATTCAGCCACTCGATTTGTATCATTTAATACAGTGGAAAAACCTACATAAGTAGGACTATGGAAGAGAATCTTGTCTCCTGGCTTTGTAAAGGCATGAATGGCACTTGCTAGGCACCCTAAAACACCATTTTCGTAACCAATATACTCTTTCTTTAAATCATGAATGTTGTTTCTTGTCTTCTGCCAATACATGATAGCTTCATAATAATCATCAGATGGGTAAAAATAACCAAACAGTGGATGTGCGATACGTTTATTGAGAGCATCCATTACGCTTGGTGCTGTTGCAAAATTCATATCAGCCACCCACATTGGAATAATACTAAAACCTTCTTTAGGTAAAGTAGGTTTCTTGACATGACCTTTATGAGATCCTACTGCATCCAAGGCCATGGCATCTTTTCCTTTTCTATCAATGATTGTTGTAAAATCGTACTTCATATTATCTCCTTATTATTATAATAGGATGACTTGAAATGTTACTTAATAGACTGCATTCAGAATAGTATCGAGTGAATAATGTCCTTCTTTATAATCCACTATGATTGCTGTCGCATTATCTGGAAATCCTAAACGTTCATCATGAGGTATAAGTGTTTTCACTAATCCATAAAGTGAACAGCCATGTCCAACAATAAGTACTGTATCATCTTCTTTACTTGATGCAATGATGTCATTAATGGATTCTATATGTTTATTAATCACATCATGGAGATCTTCTCCCTCATATGGTCGATAATCCATTTCTAGAGTATCCATCCAGTCAGTACTTTCTACATGTAGCTTTCTTACAAGTTGTGTATTGATTCCTTCTAAGATTCCAAAATTCACTTCTTTTAAACGTTTGTCAGAAATAGGCGCAATATTATGACCTTGAAGTATAATCTCTGATGTTTCTACCGCTCTTCCAAGTGGTGATGTATAAGCCTTGTTTATACTATAATCCTTTAATTGCAGAGACATGTTTTCTACCTGTTTAACACCTAATTTTGATAAAGGTGAATCACACCATCCCTGTGTTAAATTGATTTCATTAAAGTGTGTTTTACCATGTCTTACAAATATAAACTTCATTGATTATTCTCCTTTAAATACAAAGTGTAGATGATGCTTATTCTTATCTAACAAGAATTCTTCATGTGTCTTAGCCCCCCATGTATCATCTCCTGCAACACCCATCTGCTTCTCATTAATACATAATACTGTCTGATATGCTTCAGGTAATTCATCATGATGACGTGCATTTTCTAATTCATAAGGTGTGTAATGTAAAGCTGACATTTCAAAATCATCGCCCTCTAATAATAATACCTTATTTTCACCATGAATCAACACTTCCTTAACATGTGTTCTATTGCCACATTCCTGTGGGTAGAGATAAGGTGTACAGTTGTCTGTGATATTATAATCATATCTTCCAAGCATTGCCCCTTTATTTCTATCTATATAGTTTTCTTCTGGACCAAATCCATAATATGAGACATGCTCCATATCCTTATATAACTGGAATAATAGGCCGAATGCAGGCATTTCAATATTGGACGCAAGAGGCTGATAAGACATATCTACTTCTACTTTTCCATCACCATATACAACATATGTAAGATAAAGTAGTTCATCTCCTAAACGAGGTAAATCATATGTATATTCAATCCTGCATGATGTTTCTTCTTTAACTACTCTTACAAATTGACATTTAGCATATAAACTTGCAGTTAGCCATTCCCCATAGCGATAGCCATATTTATTTTCCACATCATTATTTGTAGAAGCTCTAAAGAAGTTTGGTTTTACAGGCACACGAATGTATTCTTCTTGATGATAACGATAAGACACTAATCCTTTCTGTTTTGAGAAAATGACATTGAAGTCCTTCCCTACTACACCAACATTTAAATAGTCTTCTACCACCTTAACTGGTAAAGAAGAATTCTTTACTGTTTGAGGTTCATAATCATAAATGTACTGTTCATATGCATACACTTGATTATCTTTCTTTAGATAAATATTCAATGCATATTCTTTGTTATCTTCAATCACAAAAGGATTCTTGATTGTAGTTGTGTGTTGTGGTGCACATTCAACAATAACATTCTGTGATTCAATGACATAGCCATCACATAACAAATCAATCTGTAAAGTGTATTCTTTCAAATCAGTAAATAAGTATCTATTATCTAATTTGATTTCCTGTTCATTGATTGTGAAATCTACATATTGATAACAATACTTTACTTCCTGCATCTTAGGAGTATTCTTACGATTCGCAAAGACTAATCCATCGCCACAGAAATCATAATCACTTGGTCTTTCTTTAAAATCTCCTCCATAACAGAGTTTTCCATCATGATATAATGCCTGATCGATATAATCCCAGATAAAACCTCCCTGATAAAGAGGATATTTCTTTTCTAAATCAATATACTTAAATAAAGCACCATTACTATTACCCATTGAGTGCGCATATTCACATAGAATGAACGGTTTGTCCTGATGTGTAGTTAAGTACTTTTCTATATCTTTCACATATGTATACATCTGACTTTCAATATCACTTGTCTCATTGTAAGAACAATCATGGAATATACCTTCATAATGAATGACACGTGATTGGTCTTTGTTTCTTAAGAATTGAGACATTTCATAGAGATTCTTACCTCCGTGAGATTCATTACCTAAAGACCATATAATAATAGAAGGATGATTCTTATCTCTTTCATACATTGAATTTGCACGATCTAGAATAATATCTAACCATTCAGGCTTATTATCAGGAATAATATGTTCCTTGTCAAAGTACTCACTCCATGTACCATGTGTTTCTAGATTCACTTCATCAATGACATAAAGTCCATATTCATCACATAGATCATAGACGAAAGATTGATTAGGATAGTGTGATGTACGTAACGCATTGATATTATGTGCCTTCATATTTAAGATATCCTGTTTTGTTTCTTCATAAGATACATATCTACCTGTATAAGCAGAAAATTCATGTCTATTAACACCGTGGAAGATGATTCTCTGACCATTGATACACATAATACCATTTATGATTTTAAATTCTCTCACACCGACCTGCTGGCTTATACATTCTACTAAACCTTCTTCATCCATTACTTCAATAATCAATGTATAAAGATGTGTTTTTTCTGCAGACCATAAATGAGGATGATCCAATTCAAATTGAAGTGATGTACTATCCTCTTTTATTTGACTCGCAATAATTTCATCATTATATTTTAAAGTATAAATAACCTTTGTAGGGTGAATAACAGTTGGATTCACTTCTACGACAGCATGATCATATGTATCATTAAGATGTGTAAGTATCTTTACATCTTCCAAGTGTGTATGAGGCACCATTTCTAGTTCTACATCTCTAAATATTCCTGAGAAACGCCAGAAGTCCTGGTCTTCTAGCCAGCTACCGCTACTAAAACGATACACATTCACTGCAATCTTGTTATTTCCTTCCTCTATTAAAGAAGTAATATTAAAGCGTGATGGTGTAAAAGTATCTTCACTATAGCCTACAAAAGTTCCATTAACCCATAAAGCCATTGCGGATTCTACACCCTTAAAATTAATATAAACATCCGTGTTATCTTTAATAACTGAATTATCAAAATATGTAATATAGCTGCCAATTGGATTATGTTCCGGAATCTCTCCTGGTATGATTTGTTCTGTGGCAGACCAAGGATAGATCTGATTGACATACATAGGTGTTCCATATCCCTGTAACTGAATATGTCCAGGAACATTGATTTCATCCCAGTTATCACTGTTGTAATCCTTGTTAGAAAAATCTTTAATTAATTGATTAAACCCATTAGCATAATGAAATTTCCATTTACCATTTAAAGAATAGATATAGCTACTCTTATTTGTATGCATCTCCTCTAGAGAGGCATAGCGATGTATTGAGGCATGCGCCTTTTCACGATTGATATTAAATACCTTTGGGTCTTGGACCCATTCATTGTTCATTTCCATATGTTTTATCCTCCAAATATAATTATAAAAATATGAGAACAAATAGAAATGGAATGGAGTATAATATAGGGTAATATAGTATAATGCTGTATTTTTTTACTTATATTGAGATATAATGGTAATGAGGTGATTTACATGGAAGACTTAGAAAAAATACTCAAACAGCTCTATCTTGTCTCAGGATTAAATATGTCCATCTTTGATATTAATCAAAAAATACTGGCTTCTTATCCTCATAAGAAATCCAAATTCTGCCATGAGATAGAGAAGAGCAAAGCTTCTGATCATTGTTTTATATGTGATATAAATGCAATGAATCATGTAAAAGAGACTGGCGAACTTTATGTCTATCAATGTCATTTTGGACTCAGTGAAGCAATTATGCCTTTATATTCTTATGGTGCTTTAACTGGTTATCTAATGATGGGACAAGCGGTTATAGGAACATATAGAAACTATTCTGAAATTATCAATAAATCTAAGCCCTATTTTGAAAATGAAGAAGAATTAAGACAACTTGTCACAAATATTACTATATTAGATGAAAATCAGATATATGCTTTTGCACATGTATGTGATATCTGCGCAAAATACATTTCTCTCACCAATCGCATTCAGGCCAAGAATGATCATCTTGCCCAGGAAATAAAACAGTACTTAATTGCGAATTATAGTAAACCTATTACGATTGATCAGCTATGTGACTATTTCTTCTGCAGTAGAGGAACATTGTTAACTCATTTTAAATCTAAATACAATACGACTATCCACAAATTCTTATTAGATTATCGATTAAAGAAGGCTGCAGAACTATTAACAAATAAGAAACAAACCGTTAAAGAGATTGCTTATCAATGTGGCTTTGAAGACCCTAATTACTTCTGCAAAGTATTCAAAAAGGAGTACCAATGCTCCCCTCTAGAATTCAAAAACAAAGAGAGCTGTAACGAATAGATAGTATTGACTACTACCTTGAGCGTTACAGCTCTTTTTTGTATATCCAAACCCAAAAAGGTTATTCACTACTTCATATGTGTCGCCCTTTTTATACCTACCTCTCTATTTTCAGAATACAGTCTGTCAACTGATTAAGACTATCAAAATCTTCCTCTGCATCCTTCATTAAAACAATCTTATAATCCATATTTTGATCTCAGATCAGAAATCACATGATCTGCATCACTGAACTCTCCCTGTTCTCTGGACTTTTCTAATTTTGCAAGCATCTCTTTCTCAGTCATCGGTGCATATGGATTTACCCCAGTCTGTCTTTTAATTTCAAAAGGAAATCCATTTGTCGCAACAGCCTGTGTTAAGAATATTCTGATCGCCGTTGTTGTATCTGTACCCAAATCTTTAAATAAAGCATCTGATTTACTCTTTAACTCCTCTTCTACTCTAACCTGAATTGTACTAGCCATATTCGACACCTCACTTCCATCTTTTTCTTTATTATAACTATATCATATCTACTCCAATACATATGTATTGCTTTTGTAAAGTTTACTCCATCCACTCACATAATAATGTATGTTGCATTCCACGACCTCATCGCCTTCCTATCAAGCGGATATTCGCAATCTGCTTCACTACCTGCTTTTTTTCATGCATGAAAAAAGTCCCTCATTGAGGGACTCATATATTACATATGTTTCTTTGCAAAGTTCCAAGTATCTCTGCACATATCATCAAGTGTCTTTTCAGCCACCCATCCTAACTGTTCTTTTGCACGAGTAGGATCTGCATAACATGTTGCGATATCACCTGCACGTCTTGGCTTGATTTCATAAGGTACTTTTACACCATTTACCTTTTCAAAAGCCTTAACGATTTCTAATACACTATATCCTTTACCTGTTCCTAGGTTACAGATATGAACACCTGGCGTTGCATATTTTTCAATCGCAAGAACATGACCCTTAGCTAAGTCTACAACATGGATGTAGTCACGTACACCTGTTCCGTCTGGTGTATCATAGTCATCACCAAATACACCTAAGCAAGGAAGTTCACCTGCAGCTACCTTCATGATATAAGGCATAAGGTTGTTAGGAATTCCCTTTGGATCTTCTCCTAATAATCCTGATTCATGTGCACCAATTGGGTTGAAGTAACGAAGAAGTGTAACAGACATTTCTGGTACAGCATGCTGTACATCTGTTAGGATTCTTTCCATCATAGCCTTTGTAGAACCATATGGGTTTGTAGTCTGTCCTAATTCACAGTCTTCAGTTAATGGAACAACTTTAGGATCACCATATACTGTAGCACTTGAAGAGAATACGATAGAAGGTACATGATACTTCTTCATAAGCTTAGCAACAATAAGAGTTGTCATTAAGTTATTTGTATAATATTCAATAGGTTTTACTACTGATTCACCTACTGCCTTGAATGCTGCACAGTGAATGACTGCATCTAATTTATTTTCCTTGAATACTGCTTCTGTCTTATCTTCATCTAAAACGTTAAATTCATAGAACTTTACTATCTTACCAGTAATTTCATGAATGGCATCTAAGGCTTCTGGTTTTGAGTTTGAGAAGTCATCGATGACTACAACATCATGGCCGCTCTGTAGTAGTTCTACACAGACATGACTACCAATATAACCTGCACCACCTGTGACTAATACATTCATATTTATTCCTCCACTACTTTACATCCGCCAAGTTTTCTTACTTTAAGTACATGACAGCTGCCTTCTCCAAATAATTTTTCAATTTCTTTCTTATATTCTGGGACAAAGTCATTTTCTACAAATGCCTGAATTGTACCTGCGAATCCACCACCATGTACTCTAGATACACCATGATCTCCTAATACGATTTCACTTAATGCTAGACCTGCAGAAACTGCCTGATGCTTATAATCAAAGTCTGCATAAACATTCTGTAAGAACTTATAGCTTGAGTTACCAGATTCCTTGATTAACTTCTTGAATAAGTCAAAGTTATCATTGTTTAATGCTTCTACAATCTGAGGTACTCTTGCATTTTCCTTGAAGAAATGAATAGCTCTTAGAATTTTTCTATCATTCTTAACTGCTGCTCTGACATCAGCAAGATGATCAAAGAATTCCTTTTCATCTACTTCTCTTAAGAATTCCTTACCAAAGTAATGAGCGACATCCTTCATTTCAGTTGGAATAGCACCATAAGCATCTGTTAAATCTGCATGGCTTCCCTTTGTATCAACGATACATAAGCTATGATCATATTTAGAGAAGTCTACATCTACATGATTTACAACAGGATGTTCTGTATCCTTGAAATCAATAGAGATAAGTCCACCAACAGCGCATGCACACTGGTCCATTAATCCACAAGGCTTACCAAAGTAGACATTTTCAGCATACTGACCTACTTTTGCGATAGTGACCATATCGATGCTCATATCATTATATAAACCATCAATGATTGTACCAATAATTGTTTCAAAAGCAGCTGAACTAGATAAACCAGCCCCTACTAATACATCACTAGTAATGAATGCTTTGAAACCACCGATATTATAGCCTAGTTCTTTAAGTTTAGAGACAACACCTCTGATTAGTCCTTCTGAAGTACCTTCTTCTTCATTCTTCTTATCTAAATCATTTAAATAAATTGGCTTAATATTAAAGCTATCAGATACAACATTGATTACATCATCCTGTCTAGCGACTACACCAATCGCATCTAGATTGATAGAACCGGCTAAGACACAACCATGCTGATGGTCTGTATGGTTACCTGAGATTTCACTTCTACCTGCAGCACTATAGATGCTGACATTTTCATCACCATAAAGTTCAACGAACTTATCTAATGCATTGGCGTATCTATCTTTCTGATAATCTACGAGACTTGCATCTTCATATAAATCTTTTAACATTTCATCATATTTATTAGTTTTAAATTCTTCTTTTAATAAGCTTGCTTTCATTTTGTTACCTCGAATGTATATACTGTTTCTTCTTTAAATTTTTTATTTGCATTTAAAATGACCTTTGGATTTTCTTCTTTATGAATACTGTCTGGTAAATAACTTGTTTCAATACATAATGCATCTTGTGGATGCATAGTGTAACCATATTTATCTAACTGTCCATCTAAATAGTTTGCACTATATACCTGTGCTGATGGATATGTAGTAGATACAGTTAATTTAATACCAGTTTTTGGAGAATAAAGTTCTGCCTGATTTTTATCTGTATTAAATACAAATGGATGATCATAACCACGAGCTGTGATTAACTGTGGATGATTGTCTTTGATACAGTCTCCAATCACTTTTTCACTTCTAAAGTCAAATGGAGTATTTGTGACATCTAATAATTCACCTGTATATAATCCATCACCATCAACGCAGCCTACTTCATCAGCATTAAGTTTTAATACATGATTATGAACACTTGATGCATGACCATTTAAGTTGAAATATGAATGGTTTGTTATATTGATGATTGTATCCTGATCACTTGTTGCTTCATAGCGCATATGAAGTGATGTTCCTTTGATTGTATAATAAGCATAGAAATCTAATGTACCTGGATAGCCTTCTTCACCATCTTTAGATACATAGTGGAACTTGACACCATCTTCAATAAATTCATAATCAAATACCTTGTAAGAGAATCCTTCAATACCACCATGCAATGAGTTAGGACCATTATTAATAGGAACATTATAAGTCTTCCCATTTAATGTGAAAGTTCCCTTCTCAATACGGTTGCATACTCGTCCTACCAAAGCACCAAGATATGTACCATCTCTCTTCTGGTAATCTGATACTTCAGGGAAACCTAATACACAATCACATGGATTTCCTTCTTTGTCCTTCACTACAGCTTTAAGTAGTGTGCAGCCAAAGTTTGTGACTTCTACATAGAAGTCTTTGTTTTCTAAGCCGATGACAACAATATCGTCATCTAATTCTTTCTTAATTTCTACCATAAGCCCTCCACAAAGCGACTGAATCCTTCAATTCCTTCATCAGTCATTTTATATACACCAGCATCTTCTAATACTGCTACAAACTTCTTAGTGACTTCTACTTCTAGGAATTCATCAATATCCTCATAATCACAATTCTTAAGATATTTGTACCAGTCTGCATGCTTCTGTAATGATTCATTTGAATCAAAATCCGCATTACCTAATAGACACTGTTTGATATCTTCTAATTCATTCTTTAATCTTGCAGGAAGAACAGCTAAGCCCATTACTTCAATCAAGCCGATGTTTTCCTTCTTAATGTGATGGTGTACAGCATGAGGGTGGAAGATTCCTAATGGATATTCTTCAGTCGTACGGTTATTTCTAAGTACTAAATCTAACTGATACAATCCATCCTTCATACGTGCAATTGGTGTTACTGTGTTATGTCTTACACCATCTGTATATGCAATGATATCTAGTGATTCATCACTATAATCAATCCATTTCTCAAGAATAACATCAGCCAAAGCAATGATTTTTTCTTTGGAAGTAGAGGTAAGTCTTAGAGTTGACAATGGCCAATACAGCATATCTATCTGTACCTGATCATGTTTATAACTCTTGATTACTTTTGCATCTTCCATAGGAAAATGATGACAACCGCCTTGGTAGTGATCATGGGTAAGGATAGAACCACCTACGATTGGTAGATCAGCATTACTTCCCAGCATATAATGAGGGAACTTATCTACAAACGCGAATAGATGCTCGAATGTATTGTGGTCAATTTTCATTGGCTGATGTTCTTCATTAAATACGATACAGTGTTCATTGTAGTAAACATAAGGTGAATACTGCAGGTAATAGCGATGACCTGCAAGGTCTAATGGAATAATACGATGATTCTGTCTAGCAGGATGCTTCATATTACCTGCAAATCCAACATTTTCTTTACATAATAAGCAAAGAGGATAGTTTGCAGATTTGATATTCTTTGCAGCTGCAATCGCTTTAGGATCCTTTTCTGGTTTAGAAAGGTTAATAGTAATCTGAATATCACCATATTTAACATAATGGTTAAACTTGATATTCTTATCAATACGTGATTTACGAATATAGTTACTACTAATACTTAAATCATAGAAGTAGTCTGTTGCTTTTTCTGGAGATTCATTATAAAGAGTGTTGAACTTATTTACTACTTCACTAGGACGAGGCATGAGGCAGTTCATAAGTCTTGTATCAAATAAATCTTTTTCAGTCACAGAATCTGAAATCATGCCTTTTTCTACTGCATAGTCAAGAATATGATCAATGATATCCTGTGCTGTTTCTAATTTTTCATCAATTTCTTCTAGTTCAAATTCATCTAACTGAAGTAAATCTAGAATTAAATTTGCGGCATAGTACAAGTCATCTGTACCAATCATGCCTTTTTGTAACGCAAAGTTGAGTAATCTGTTGATCTGATGGTTCATTATGGGTTCTCCTCTTATTTTGTTATTTTCTTCACCTACTATAATAAACCTTTTAGTAAAATAATCAATAATTTTTTAATTTTTTACTATTTTGTTTACTTAATATTTTACCAAAATAAAAGAGAGGAGTTTTATTACTTCTCTCTGCATGAATTTCTAATAACTAATTGGCATGGTAATTGTATTCTACGTGGATAGCTGATATCCTCTTCTGTGATCATTCCGTGTAATAATGAAGCCCCCATCTCTCCCATCTCACTTGAAGGTGCATAGACAGTAGATAATGTAGGTCGTGTGAAGTTACATGCATCCACATCATTAAATCCCATAATAGACACTTCTTCTGGCACTTTGATTCCTGCATCTAATAAAGCCTGCATAGCCCCCATCGCAAGAGGATCATTGGCGCAGAATATTGCGGAAGGTATTTTTCCTTCTTCAATCACACGATTCATGACAGAATAACCTTCATCTCCAGTCATTTCATGATTGGTTGTAAATATCTCATATTTTATTCCTAGATATTCACAATATTTAATAAAGCTTTTCTTTCTGGAAATTGTTTGTAAAGACATCTCATCGTATTCATTTCTTCCCATAAACCCAATCGTTTCATGTCCCTGTGAATGAAAATAGTTGACTACTTTACACATCGCGTCATCAAAATCCAATGAGATACAGACATTTGTGATAGGAGACAAATCCATATCCAGTAAAACAATTCTACTAGATAACTTACTAAATGTGTCAAGATACTTCTTTTCAAACTTTCCAATACAGATAATACCATCCACACCTTCTAATACCTGCTTCATATTCATATCATCGTATCTTACTTTTGTAGAAGCCATCTTTTCTTTTCTTAAATATTTCTCTACACCCTGTAAAATAGATAAGAAATAAGTATCTCTAAATTCCTGTTCAAATGTATAACACTGGATAATACCTATATTAAATGTTTTCTTTTTTTCTTTTGATTTTAAGGAGTAATTAAGTTCACTAGCCACTCTTAATATCTTCTCTTTTGTCTCTGGTAAAACCCTCAATGTTTTATCTTCATTTAATACTCTTGATACAGTTGCAATAGATACATCAGCTGCTTTCGCAACATCCTTAATTGTAGCCATTTATTTTTCCTCCTCAGCATTACTATAATAATTAATATATCACATTCTAGATAAAATGAGGTAAAATTTTTAGTAATATTTTAACCAATTTTAACAATACATTATTTTTTCTCTATTTTCATTGTATATATCAAATATTTTTCTACCTTGCCTATAATTTCTCCCCGAATTGCAAGCAGAAACTGGAAATAAGAAGATAAGTTAGTTTTTATAGAAA
>ERZ1673737.1779-NODE-1779-length-19724-cov-7.196909_pt1 | contig 19724 bp, 17 predicted proteins | sample MGYA00580211_ERZ1673737 | MGnify/ENA primary metagenome ERZ1673737 (study PRJEB41218, sample SAMN15661789) | gut metagenome | host: Homo sapiens | place: Canada: London | collected 2015-08-20/2019-03-30 | study: EMG produced TPA metagenomics assembly of... | reverse complement strand
GAGGTTATAAAAGAAGCAACTGGATTTGAAAGCTTACTTACATTTGCTTAGTGATCCATAAGTAATTTGTCTGATTTAAATTGACAATTCAGGAATTAAAAAAATAGTCATAAGTTATAATATTATAAATAGACTATTTATGATTTTTGTGGAGGGAGCATATGGAGAATAAGCATAAGTTAGATAATAATTGTAAAATTACATATATCCTATACGGACTTTTTTTAATATATCCTTTACAAAGCTTAATTAAATTAGGAATACTAAGCACAGACATAAGGTTTTTGAAATAGTATCAAATATTGAAATTGGATATAGTATAGAATTTTATGCATTTGAGTTTTTATTTTTACTAATGTTATATATAGGGATAAAGAGTGATCTTAAAAATATTGAAGTTTTTGAAGATAAAGAGAAATTAAAAAAGCTTAAAAAGAGTACACTGCCATATAAATTATTTATTATTGTAAATATAATAGGTATGTTATCTTTAGTCTTATTTACTAAAGATAAACAACTATTAATCCTATCTATACTTTTAATATATACAAGTATTTTAATGCACTATGCAAAAGAATCATATATAAAATCATATTTATTTGATAGAAAGTTAAATTACTTAGAAAAAATAAGTGGTGAAGAACATAATGATTCTAATATAGATAGTAAAAAATGGCGATATAAAATTTGGTATGATAACAAAGAAAAGATAAAAGTTAGTGATAGAAGATTTAATATAATTGTAGACATATTAAGTATTATATCTTTTGGAGCACTTTTTGCTGTAAATGGTTTAGTACTAGGAACAATACTGTGGGGTTATATATTAATTATAAATATATTTAAGTTAATAGAAGATGTATTTTCACTATATACAACTATTGATGGAGTTTGTACAGGAGTTTATGAACATAGAAAAAGGCATAATACTTATTATGATGTAGTAGTTACAGACTATACTAATAAAAGAGAAATAAAAGTAAAATTAAAAGAAGGCTACTACATAGGTTATATGGATAACTTATCTGTAGTACACGGTGTTTTATCAAAACAAGCAGTATCTATTAATAATATAAAAGTAGATAAGTATCAAATAGGAAATATTATTCCATTATTGATTTTAATTGTAGCTTTCGTAATTCCAACTATAAACAATTATACTTATAAAGATAATATAGAATCTATGTATTATGAAGATTCATACTTAGATTATGATGAAAGACAAAAGCTAGAAAATGACAAAGAATTATTGACTTTAGATAAGCTTGGTAAGTACAAGACTATATACTTATCAAAAGAGGAAGAGTTTAATGATGTGATTATAAGTTTTGATAAATTATACTTAGGAAAAAAAGCATCTAAAATTTACTTTAGTATAATTAATAACACTGATAAAGGTATGGTAATAAATGTTGATTACAATACTATAATAAAGGATGATGAAGATAAAAATTCTAATATATTACTTCCAGGTAAAAAATATGATTTGGAAATGGATATTTTACAAGAGTATAATAAAAAATCTTATAAGACCTTGTTAGTTAATTTAGAATATACTTTGTCAGAGACTATATTAAATGAATACTTAGATTTTACAAATTATAATCATTACCCGCTAAATGTTATAGATAATGATTGTATGACATACATAAATTTAGAAACAAATGAAGTAGAAATGAATTTTAATAATTATGATGAGTTTTATACTAAAAATAGTGAGATAGTTAAATTTAAATGAAAAATAGGAGCATATCAATATAGATATGTTCCTATTTTTATGTAAGTAAAGGATAATATAAAAATTTCAACTAATTATATAAGAATTAATAAATCCTTTAGAAATAGAAGTATTACTTAATTTAACAGCATCACACATGTCAATAAATTCAGATATACAAATCTTATAAAATTTATCTTTTTTAAACATAGATTCCCACCAAAAATCCTAGTAGGTTTTTAAAGTATAAGGAAAAAATAAAAAATATCAAGTACTTAAAGTTCAAAAAGGAAAAGTAAGAAAATGGAATGAAGAAGAGTTAGATCACGAAATAAGAAATAAATTTCAAAGAGATACAGATAGAATACTTTACGCAAGAGCATTTAGGAATCTTAGTATAACAATTCAAGTTTTCAGAAGTAAAAATGATGATCATATAAGAATAAACCAACACCAATAAAAGCCATTTTAAAACCTATTAAAATGACTTTTATTGACTACTTAAATGACTAAACAATAATTAATTTTTGTAATTTTATTTGTTTTTCAATATAATTATCTGTATTATTTTTTATTAATGAACAAGGAACAAGTTTTTTATCATTATCAGACCATCTTAAAAATAAATGAATTTTTTTACCATCAACGTCTCTATATAATAGAAAATCAGCATCTATATCTGTCTTTTTTAATCCTTTTAACTTACCACAATCTACAATATCTTTATTAAACATATATATTGTAGGTTTTTCTAAAAGCTTAGGTATATAATAAAAAGCATCCCTTTTAGACTTATACTTTTTTGGTATATCTTTATAAGGTGGAGGACTTGTAATTTCTAAATTAATTATTTTATCAAATCCTTTTTTACCTTTATAAGAAAATGCATTAGGTATATCTTTAACATAACCAAATATTAAATGACAGAATTGATTGTCACTAAAGCTTAATTCAATCTCAATTCCAAATAGAGCCTTATAAGTGTAAGTGTAAGGTATTAAATTTTCTTGATAAATTTCAGCAAGTTTAAATAATTCATTAGATTTTTTATCACACATAAATCTCACTCTTATTAATCACTATAAATACGTATACTTATTTATATGATAATATATGAAAAAAGGAATCTCTTTGTAGAGATTCCTTCTAAAATTTAATATGTTTATAAAAGTTTTTAAATCAATGGAGTAATTGCTTATTTTAACCTGTAAGCCCATAAACCAGGTGGATCCGAGATATTAAAGTCCGCCGGCCGGATAGCGGAATTACCTGCCGCAAGCATTAGTAAATATATTGATCTAAATATTTACTAACCTATATTGTTTGAAGAATACCTTCTCAATTAATTTCACAAGTATTAAGCTACAAGTTGCAAGATCAACCTTCCATTATTTACAACTGACATGCTATTACTTATTGTATTTCTTAAAAAACATTAAAAATCATAACTTATGAACCTCCTTAGTATATAATTATATAGGTACATAGTACCTATAATTATATACTATTCATCATATGTAATTATGGACACTAGAATAGTAAAATTTATATATATATAAGTTTTAATTAAAATACTTCATCAATTAAAATTATTGCGTTATATTATTTAAACGTACCATAGATAATAAAAGTATTTTATAATGTAGAATTATTATTAGAACATATATAATCTAAAAAAAAATTATAGGATATTTTTGTTGTATTATTTTCATTATAAAAATAATGTTTAAAATAATAACTAAATGTATTAAATTACTGATACTAATATATAGCAGCAGTTAATGATAGATGATAAAATAAATAATGAAAAATGAAGTTTAATATAGGCCAACTTGTATTCAAAGGAGAAACTTAAATAATGATAAAAGCAGATTTACATATACACACTGATATATCAGATGGATCTTTAACTACAGAAGAAGCTATAAAAATAGAAAAAGGATTAAAAGAAGCCATAGAACTAGGAAAAAATATAAGAAAATAGGATAGAGGGTGTCGTGATTCACGACACCTTATTTTTTATTTAGATTTTAAACTATTTCTATATTGTTTTGGAGAAACTCCAATTTCCCGCTTGAACATAGTATAAAAGTAAGAAGTATTACTTAAACCAATCAAGTCCCCAATTTCTTCTATAGATAAATTTGTATTCTTTAACAATTCAAGAGAAGTATGAATTCGTTTTCTATTAATATATGTAATAATATTAACCCCTAATTCCTTTTTAAATAAACGAGTTAAATAATCAGGAGATAGACTAACTTCCTGAGCAACTTTTTTTACAGTAAGATTAGACGAAATATTTAAATTAATAAACATAAGCGCTTGTTTTACAATTGGTGAATACTTAGAAAGAGAATGCTCTTTAGTAAGAAGACAATAGGAATTTATCATTTGAAGGTGAAGATTATCAAGGTCTTTTAATGCTACTGTTTGCTCTATTTTTATTGCCCATTTTCCTGATAATTCATCTAAATATATAGGATGTACTCCACCAATATAAGCGGTCCTACGAAATAATGTATTAGCAATTAATAAAAGATTCTTTGTGTTTCTTAGAGAATCTTTAGTACGAATAATTTCTGAATGACTTATAGAACTTTTTGCAAATTCTTTTTGAGCAAGTACTACATCACCTTTTTCAATGTAAGATAATAACCTATCCTCACCAGCATATCTCTCCTCAAGTTTTTTATACATAGACGTACGATTCAAATCCTTAACAAATAAATCATAACTAGAATCCTGTTTTGGTAAAATACTTAAATCAATAGTATTTAAAGAAGGAGGGTTTTGATTTTTTGTTACATATTCATTTATAGTAAATAAAATTTCATACACTGTTGAAGAATCAATAGTTGGTACCGATTGATAATAAAGTTTTAGCTTAGAAGCATAATATAAGTTAAGATATAGATTATTAATAATAGGATAAATCAAGTCATCAGTAATAGGATTTTCTACAAAAGGTCCAACAACAAGGTGTTCATCATCTTCTTTTGATATACAAAGTACATAATGGTGTGTATGAAATGGAGTTATAATATTTGTGATAGTAGAAGTTTCACATTGTTTTAGATATGGTTTTATACATTTTAAAAGATGATGATTTATCATAGAAGAAAAATCTGAATCTTCTTCAGAAACAATAGAATCCCACTCTTGCATTTTGAAATATTGTACTTTAACTGGAATACACTTTGATAATAGTTTTGTTGCAAAATTTATAATATCTAACGGCATAAAATTCTCCCCATAATAAGTAATTAGTTTATATTCAGTAAAAATAAAAAACGGATATATAAATATTATAGACGGATATGTAAATAAAAAAAAGTGAGTTTTCTGATATAATTAAATTATCACTTGGGAAAATGTTTATCCAAAGTGATATAATTTAGTTAATATATCAAATTATAGATATTATATATTTAGATTTAGGGGGAATATATGAGAAAAGTATATAATTTTAATACAAAATGGGCATTTTCTAAAGAAGCTACAGAAGCACCAAAGGTAATGCCAGAAAAATGGTATTGGGTTTCACTACCTCATACTTGGAATGATATAGATGGACAAGATGGGGGAAATGATCTTTATAGGGGAACTTCTTTCTATGCAAAAGAATTAGAAAAAATAGATTTACCAAAGGCAGATAAATACTATTTAGAATTTAACGGAGCTAATTCTTCTGCAACAGTATATGTTAATGGAAAGAAACTAGCAAGTCATGATGGTGGTTACTCTACATGGAGAGTAAACATAACTGATGTATTAGAAGATAAAAACTTATTTGTAGTTGAAGTAGATAACTCTCAAAATGATAGAGTATATCCTCAAAATGCAGACTTTACTTTCTACGGTGGACTTTACCGTGATGTAAATATTATAGCAGTAAACAACTCACATTTTGATTTAGAATACTATGGTGGACCAGGAATAAAGGTTACTCCAGAAGTAGTAGATAAAAGTGCTAACGTTGAAGTAGAAGTATTTACAACAAATGCTTTAGATACTCAAAAACTAAACTACATATTAAAAGATAGAGAAGGAAATATAATAGCACAAAAAGAAACAAGTACGTCTGAAACAAAAGTTACATTTGAAATAGAAAATGTTCACTTATGGCATGGTAAAAAAGATCCATATCTATACAGTGCTGAAGTTTGCTTAAAAGAAAATGATGAAATTTTAGATAATGTAAGAACTAGATTTGGATGCCGTACTTTTAAAATAGATCCTGAGTTAGGATTTATACTAAATGGTGAAGAATATCCTTTAAGAGGAGTATCTCGTCATCAAGATAGGTGGGGAATAGGTAATGCTTTACTTCCAGAGCATCACGAAGAAGATATGGATATGATATGTGAAGTAGGTGCAACTACTATACGTCTTGCTCACTACCAACATGACCAATACTTCTATGACTTATGTGATGAAAGAGGTATGGTTATATGGGCAGAAATACCATACATATCTACACATATGCCAAATGGTAGAGAAAATACTATATCTCAAATGAAAGAGTTAATAACTCAAAATTACAACCATCCATCTATAGTTGTATGGGGATTATCAAATGAAATAACAATGTCAGGAGAATCTACTGAAGATTTAAGAGAAAATCATGTAATATTAAATGATTTAGCACATGAAATGGATAAAACAAGACTTACAACAATAGCTTGTGTATCTATGTGCAGTATGGATGATCCATATGTACAAATTCCTGATGTAGTATCATACAACCATTACTTCGGATGGTACGGAGGGGACACATCTATGAATGGTCCTTGGTTTGATGAATTCCACGCAAAATATCCAAACATACCAATAGGGTGTAGTGAATATGGATGTGAAGCATTAAACTGGCATACTTCAAATCCAGAACAAGGTGATTACACAGAAGAATATCAAGCATACTACCATGAAGAATTAATTAAACAATTCTTCACAAGAAAATATATGTGGGCAACACATGTATGGAATATGTTTGACTTTGGAGCTGACTCACGTAATGAAGGTGGAGAAAATGGACAAAACCATAAAGGTTTAGTTACATTTGACCGTAAATACAAAAAAGATTCATTCTATGCTTACAAAGCTTGGTTATCAGATGAGCCATTTGTACACATATGTGGTAAGAGATATGTTGATAGAGTAGAAGAAACTACAAAAGTTACTGTTTACTCAAACCAACCAGAAGTAGAATTATTTGCAAACGGTGTAAGCCTTGGAAGACAATCTTCACCAGAACACTTCTTCTATTTTGAAGTACCAAATATGGGGGAAACTACTTTAGAAGCTATAGCTGGTGATTGTAAAGATAATAGCTTTATACGTAAAGTGGAAGTATTCAACGAAGATTACCGCTTAAAAGAAAAAGGAGCAATATTAAACTGGTTTGATATAGATGCACCAGAAGGATATTACTCTCTTAATAATAAGATATCTGAAATTATGGAATCTGAAGAAGCAACAAAAATATTTAATGAGTTTATAAATCCATTAATGTCAGGAATGATGGGTGCAGACCAAGTAGGAGAAAAAAAGAAAGAAGAAACAGAAAATAATTTAAGTTCAATGATGACAATGCTTGGAAGCTTTACTATTCTTAGATTAACAAGTCTTCTTGGTGCAGGTCATGTAGAAGTTACAAAAGAACAATTACTTAACTTAAATGAGAAATTAAATAAAGTTGAATGCTCGGTTAAAACTTTAGCATAATATATATTTAGGTAAATAAATAGAAATTAATCATAAGGCCTAGTATTAAGTTTAAATAAACTTAATACTAGGCCTTATAATATTTTATATACTAAGGTATTATAAAATGAGCGAAGCGAATTTTTTATACAATTATTAATTTAAAATATATAGCTAATAACTGTATAAATTTAAAGACATTAGAAAAGGATTGAATCTATGATTAGGGACTATAAAGCTATTTATAAAACGTGGTTTATTAAAGACAAAGAAAAAAGAATAGCTACCTATAGTAAAAATCATGGTGTAAAAATGATAGGAACCTTAGATTATATAAGAGTACATGTTTATTGTGAAGAACATGAAAGATATGATTTATTACACTGCATAGGAAATAATTTCTAATTAACAAAAATCGCACGTTTTGACAAAATGCAACAAACACAAAAGGTTATAATGTAGAGGTTGAGTGAAAAAGTTTCACATAAGTAAAATATAATTAATGGGAGATTATTAAAAATGATTTGCAACTGTTGTAAAAGCACAAATATTAAATATTTATTATCTGATACAAATTCTACATATACTTATTGCATTAATTGTAATAACAATTATGATATAGCTCATAAACATATGGATATAGATGCTATTTTAAAAAGACTTTTAAACTATTTAAATACTTCAAATGAAGAAAATTTAAAAATAGAAGTTAAAAAAGAAAATAATTTGATTTTACTTATAATCAATGATATAAAAGTTTTTGAAACTCAGTTTAATTATGATTTTGTAAAAAAAGATATATATTATTTAGAAACTATTATTTCTGAATTAGTTCAGGATTATCATAAATTTGACATATCAAAAATTGATATTGTAGTATACGAATAAATTATAAATTAAGCTAATTAACTTTAAATAATTAAGGATAAACTTAATACCGATTTAATTGTATATACTTTCAACTTTAATTATAAAACCGCCTATAATTTCTAGGTGGTTTTATAATATATAACTACTTTTTCCCATATATCACAAGCATAGTATTTATACAAATATTTAAAATATGATTTAGGATTAATGTATATAACAGTATTTTAACTTAGTAAAAATAATGATAATGTATTCATAAAAAACTCAATTTATGCAAATACTGTAAATAGTATAAATAAAGTAAGGAGTAGGGAATATGGCAAAAAAGGGATTAGAAAATTTTACAGATAAAGTTGCAAAGGATTTAATAAAAAAACAAAGCATAAGAGATGAACAAAGAAAAATAAGAGAAGAATACTTAGAAAATAAATATAAAGAAGCATCAGATTTAACTAATGATATAGAAGTTTATATAGAAAGCTTAAATAATATAATAAATATAAATCCAAATGTAATATCAATAGAAGAATTTATAAAAAGAGACATACAAGATGTTCCAAAAGAGCTTTTAGTACCATATACAAAGCCAATAGAATTAAGTTTAAGAAAACCAACTTTACTTGAAAAAATATCTAAAAAATCAAAACAAAAATACAACTTATATATACAACAAGAAAATGAAAAATACGAAAAAGAATATAAATTATATGAAGAAAATGAAAATAACAGAAAAAATAAAATTAAAGCACATAATCTTCAAGTAGAAGAAATTATAAAAACTAAAAAAGAACTTTACAAAAATCAAGATGCAACACTTGTAAGTAATTATAAAGCAGAAATATTAAAACAAGTACAATATCCATTTGAATTTAAAAGGTGTATAAATACAGGATATTGTAAAGACTCTAAAAAGTTAGTAATAGATTATTTACTTCCAGATAGAAAAATAGTTCCAGGAACAATAAGATATGAATATAAAAAAACAATAGATAGTATAAAACCTATACCAATTAATGAAAAAGATAAAAATAATATATATAATCAAACAATATATTCTGTAGCACTTAATGTCATAAAAAATATATTCGATAAAGATATATATAATAACATAGATACAGTTGTATTTAATGGATATATAAATGATGTAGACTTAGCTACAGGACAAGATATAAGCCCATATATAATATCGGCTATGGTAGATAAAAATACTTTTAATAGTATAGATATGAATAGAATAGACAAGCTTACATGCTTAAAAGAAACTATGCAAGGAAGAATAGATATAAACTCAAAGTTATGTTTAAATAGCATTACACCTATATGTAAATGTGATTATTTAAATAAGTCAGTTGAAAATAATGATAGTATAAATTTATTAGATGTTGATCCATTTATACTTGAGGATTTAGTATCTACATTATTTAGAAATATGGGATATGATGTGTTACAGACTAATAAAACTAATGACGGTGGTATAGACTGTATATTAAACCATGATGACCCTATAGTTGGTGGTAAGGTTATAGCACAGGTTAAAAGATATAAAAATAATATAGATATACCAAAGCTTAGGGAGTTTGAATCTGTACTTAGAAATTCTGATGCTATGAAGGGTATATTTATTTCTACAAGTAATTTTAGTAGTAATTGTGAAAAGTTTGCATCAGATAATAATATAAGTCTTATAAATGGTAACTTATTAGTTGATTATTTTAATCAATATGGTATAAATTCACATATACTACATAAATAGTTTATACTTAGTAATAGATATTAATATAAAAATTTTGCTTTGCTCAAGCGACGTGTCGGCGAAACATTTCATAAGCGATATATCCTTGCTCAAAACTCATAAGAATAAGGTTAACATAATTATATTAAGTTAACCTTATTTTTATGATTTAATAAATGAAGATATAAATACATATTATAAGAAATTTAAAAGGATTTAACATTATTTAAATAAACTATAAATATGATAAGTTGTAATAAAATTTTTAGTATGATAATATTTTATTGGATATTTTATAAAACCTAAATAAGAAATGAGGATAAAATAATGAAATCTATAAACATACTAGATGAAATATCAGATGGAAAATTATATGATATTGAAGATATAGTAAAAGCAGACACATGTGGATGTGATGGATGTAGCGATTGCTGTCATGATGTTGGTGAACTAGTAGTCCTTACACCTTTTGATATATATGAAATGGTAAATTACTTAGGTGTTGAATTTGATGAATTACTAGGAGATAAGATTGAATTAAGACAAAATAATAAAATATTATTACCATACTTAAAAATGCAAGATAAAGATAAAAGATGTAGCTTTTTAAATAAAGAAAATAGATGTATGATTCATTCTAAACGTCCAAACATTTGTCGTTTATTCCCTCTTGGAAGAGCATACCAAGATGATGATTTTAAATACTTTTTACAGGTAGGAAACTGTCCTAAAGAAGATTTAAAAGATGTTAAGGTAAAAAGTTGGATAGGAATTGAAAACTATGATGAAAATAAAAGATTTATCTTAGAATGGTATAAGTTTATTAAGGCACTAACTTTCCGTTTAAAGTTTGTAAGAGATGAAGAAGAGATAAAGGCAATTAATAAAATTTTATTAGATGGATGTTACCGTATTAAGATAAAAGAAGATGAGGATTTTTATTCTGTATTTTTTAAAGAGTTGCCTAATATAAAAAATAGCTTGGGAATTATTTAGAAATAAAGGAAAATAACAGATTAAATAAGGTAGAGTATAATACTAAATAACCCTACGTCTTAAAAACAGACGTAGGGTATTTTATCATCATCAACTTTAAAAAAGAGAAAAATGATATTTTGAAATGTTTCACAGACACGTCGCTCAAGCGAATCGAATTTTTTACAATTTAACTATTATATATTTTTGCCATAAAAAATTCATCTATATATTTACCATCTATAATCATTGCATTTTTCTTAATACCTTCTACTTTAAATCCATTTTTTTCATAAAGATGTTTTGCTATAGTATTAGAACAAATTACACTAAGTTCAAGCCTTGTAATCTTATTTTCTATAGCCCATATATCTAATTCAGAAAATAATTTACTTCCAATTCCCTTACCTCTGTATTTTTCACGTATTCCAACAACAATGTAGCCAGTATGTTTAATTCTTTTATATTCCCCTTTTTGGGCGGAAAGAAAGACAATTATATTTTCTTCATCTTTAGCTACTAAAATTAAATTATCACCATTAATACTTTTTTCAATTATATTTTTTATTATATTAATATCAGTAGGGCGTTCCCCTGGTTCAAACATCATAAATTTAGTCTCATTATCTAAATTCAAAAGCATATCTAAATAATTATTAGCATCTTCCATTTGTATCTTTCTAATCTCCATTTTTATCCCCCATATCTCTTATTAATATCATAATAATTATATCAGAAATTAGGATTAAACAAATTTTAACTAAATATAGATGTTTTAGTGATTATATAAAATTATACAACTATTTTGATATACATAGTTTAAGTACAAAGAAAGATAACATATCATATTTTTATAAATATGAATTTCTAAAAATATTTTAATTAAAAAAATTAAAACATAAAATATTATATAAGACAAAACTATATAGATAAACAATATGGTTATATAAACATATTGTTTATAGACAGTAAAAAAGATGAAAGTACTGTTGATGAATTACATCAAAATGAAATATATAAGTATTAAATAAAGATACGGTAGAAAAATAAGTTTATAAGGGGAGGTATAAATGTATAATAGATGTGCATTAGTTGAATTTAGAGGAGTATGGATAGCAAGTGTGTATAATATTGACTGGCCTAAAACACTTGATAACCCAGAAGCTCAAAAACAAGAATTTATAGAAATATTAGATAAACTCCAGTCATTAAACATAAATGCTATATTTGTCCAAATAAGGCCAACTTCAGATGCATTATACAAATCATATATAAATCCATGGTCTAAATATCTTACAGGAGAGCAAGGAAAATATCCAGGATATGATCCACTTCAATTTATGATAGAAGAAACCCATAAAAGAAACATGGAATTTCACGCTTGGCTAAATCCATATAGAATAACAACACAAGGAACAGATTTAAATGAATTAGCACCAAATAATCCTGCTAGAATAAAACCAGAGTGGGTATTAGAATTTAACAATGCATTATTTTATGACCCTGAAAATCCTGAAGTTATAGAATATGTTGCAATAACAGTTTATGAGATAATAAAAAAATATGATGTAGATGGAATACATTTTGATGATTATTTTTACCCTTATGATTATCCATTACCAGAAGGAGAAGATAGAGAAGGTGAAGTTGCAAATAATAGACGAGAATCTGTAAATAACCTTATAAGAACTATATACAAAGTAATAAAATCTACAAAACCATCAGTTCAGTTTGGAGTTAGCCCATATGGAGTTTGGAAAAATAAAAGTAGTGATTTAATTGGCTCAGAGTCAAATAGCTTAGAAAGTTATTATGATCTTTATATGGATACTTTAACATGGATAGATGAACATATTGTAGATTATATAGCTCCTCAAATTTACTGGAGCACAGATAATAATGATATTAATTATGAAGTTATGGTAAGTTGGTGGAATGATGTAGTCAAAGATAGTGGAGTAAGACTTTATATAGGTCAAAATATAAATGATTTAGATATAGCAAGTGAGATTTATAAACAAATAGAAATAAATAGAGAGTATGAATATGTAAGTGGAAATATATTATTTAGTGCAAGTGATATAATGAATGATAATGATAATATAGTAATGCAATTAAAAGAAGCATATAATTGTAAGGCTATTTTACCAACTAAATTTAATGATAATTAAAAGTATAATTTGAATATAACATATATTGTACAGTCTATAATAATCAAGTGTTATAAAAAGTAAAATATAAACAAGATTATATTATTTTAATAAATATATTATATGGTATAATTTACAATATAAATAAAACGGAGGAATACAGATGATTAAATTAAAATACAACGGTCATGCTAACATTTCATTAACAAAAGATAATGTAACTATATTAATAGACCCATTTTTTACAGATAATCCAGTAAATAAAACTAATCCAAATGAAGTAGAATGTGATTATATATTAGTATCACATGCACACTTTGACCATATAGGAGATGCTATAGAAATAGCTAAAAGAACTGGTGCAACAATAATAAGTACAGCAGAAATAGCAAACATGGCAGAACGTAAAGGTTGCAATTCTCATGGAATGAACATCGGTGGAAAATTCAACTTTGAGTTTGGTTCTGTAAAGGTTACACAAGCAATACACAGTGCAGGCATAGAAGGAGGAGTTGCTTGTGGGTTTATAATAGATTTTTACGGAAAAACTATATACTTTGCAGGAGACACTGCATTATTTGGCGATATGGAATTAATAGGTAGAATGAATAATATAGATTATGCCTTACTTCCAATAGGAGATAATTTTACTATGGGACCAGAGGAAGCTATTGAAGCTGTTAAAATGTTAAAACCAAATGTAGTTATACCGATACATTATGACACATGGCCACCAATAGCACAGTCGCCACAAGACTTTAAAATAGAAGTTGAGAAAAACTGTGATGCAAAGGTATTAATAGTTGATTTTAATGAAAGTATAGAGATATAGATAAGATTAAGGTAAGTTATACAATATATAGCTTACCTTATTTTTTACGTATAAGAAAGCTATGATATAAAGTTTTTGTGGATAAAATTTTAATAGATGTAATATTAATAACTTTATAAGCGTAAAATGATATTTGGTAATGTTTCGCCGACACGTCGCTCAAGCGAAGCGAATTTTTAATGGTAAGAATTAAATATAAAATAAAGTAGTAATATATTATATAATTTATATATAATCCTATTTATTTTACTTATTAAATTATGATATCATAAATGGGAAGGGAGTTGGAAACTTGAAATTACATAAACCTGGAATGAGAAATATAAAAACAGGTATAGGTGTTATGATATGTGTTTTAGCTGGACACTTACATCTAGTTGATAACACATTATTTGCAGCAATAGCTTGTATTGTATGTATGCAAACAACTGTAAAAGGTTCTTTAACAGCTGGATTAAATAGATTAAAAGGAACATTTATTGGAGGGCTAATAGGTTTTATATTTGTGCTTATACATCCTGGAAATCCAATATTATCGTGTTTAGGTATAATTACAACTATATATATTTGCAATGTATTAAAGATAAATAACTCTATAAGTATTGCTTGTGTGGTATATTGCGCAATATATTTAGGAGTAGGAACAAATAATCCAATAGCATATTCTTTTCACAGAATAGTAGATACATCAATAGGGATTTTAATTGGAGTATGTGTAAATTACTTTATTTATAGACCTAATTATTTAGGTCGTATATACAATGAAATTAGAGAAATTGAAAATACATCAATAAGATTATTAAAAAGTGAAATAGAAAAAGGAAATCATGTTGATATATCATCTTTAAAAAATGAAATTACAAAATTAGAAGGTTTATATAAAAACTTTTTAGATGAATTAGAATATAGTAACGATGAAGTAGATAATAAATCAATAAATAAAACTATAAATAAGTGTAAGCAAATATATTTACATCTTCAGGTATTAGAACATATGAAAGATAAGTGTTACTTAAATAAAGAAAATTATATTAAATCTAAGGATTTATATGAGAAATTAGATAAAAATATAGAAATTAAAGAAAATGTAAGTCCAGTTTATAATTTTCATATAAGTAGGATAATTGAACATATAAATGAAATACATGATATTGATGTAGATGATAATATATAAATTAAAATATCCAAGAATTCAAACTTTGAACTCTTGGATATTTTTTTTAAAGCGGTATCGCTTAATAAATGAAATATTTAGCCCATATGTCGCTTAAGTAAAGCAAAATTTTTACAAATATATTATAAAGCTATAAATATATAAGCAATTGGCACAAATATAATTAAACCTAATATATTATAAAAAGTAAAAGATTTCATATAATTATCATTTCCAAATTCACTAGCATAAATCTTATAAGAAATAACACTAGCAAGAGAAGCTATCAATGTACCCATACCACCAATATTTACACCTAAAAGTAACTCTTTAAAGTGATCAGTAAATCCAGATAAAAGCATAGTAGCAGGAACATTACTAATAACCTGACTAGAAAGTACTGAGGCTAAAAATGTAGACTTAGGACTATTTAAAATACCTTCCATAAAGTTTTTTACAACATCCATAGTTGAAATATTTCCAACAAATATGAAAAATCCTATAAAAGTAATTAATAAAGAATAATCAACTTGTGAAAATAACTTTTTATTTAAAATTAAAACCATAACAATAGTTATTAAAAAAGTAACCTTATAATCAATAACATGGAAAACTGATAATAATATTATTAAAAATAACCCACCAAATAAATAAACATCTCTTTTATTATCAATTTTAACATCTTCTAAATCTAAACTTAAATTCATCTTTTTATCTTTAAAAACAAGTAAAACTAAAAATAATACTGCTAAAATAACTATAGGTAAAGTTATCTTAAAAAAGTCTATAGGACTTAAATTATAAAAAGAATATATAAATAAGTTCTGAGGATTACCCATAGGAGTAAAACTACTTCCAAGATTAGCAGCTAATGTTTGAAATACTACTATTTTTAAAACATTAATATTTGCTTTTCTTGCAATAACAATACTAAGTGGAACAAATGTAATAAGGGCAACATCATTAGTAACTATCATTGAAGATATAAAAGTTATAAATACAAGTGCTAAAGATATAGATGTATAAGTATTACATTTTTTTAAAAGTCCTATGGCTATGCTATCTAAAACCTTTAACTCTTTAAAAGCAGCAACTACCACCATAAGATTAAATAATAATATAAGTACCTTAAAGTCAATGTAAGACAATTTAGGTATAGAAATAAAAGAACTAAGTATAGCAAGAGTAACTGCTATAACTAGAACACATTCCTTTTTTAAAAACTCAATAAATGAGCTTTTCTTTTTTCCTTTTTGTGTTTGAATAATTTGACTCATGTTTCTCTCCATATAATAAATTTTATCATGAAAATTTTACACTATTATATAACATATATCAAATTAAATTTTATAAATAGAATACAGTATTAACATAAGTTTTATAGCTTTTGGTTATTATAATATCATAAAAATAACTTTTAAGGTGGTGACAAAGTGTACATTCTTATAAGTCTTATTGGAGGCCTTGGATTATTTCTTTATGGTATGAACATAATGGGAGAAGGTCTTCAAAAATCAACAGGTCCCAAATTAGAAAAAGCTATAGAACTTTTAACAAGCAATGTTGTTATGGGAGTTTTAGTAGGAGCTGTTGTTACAGGTATTATACAAAGTAGTGGTGCAACTACTGTTATGGTAGTTGGATTTGTTAATGCAGGAATAATGACATTGTATCAAGCAATTGGGATTATAATGGGAGCAAACATAGGAACAACAGTTACTGCTCAATTAGTATCCTTTGATGTTAGTATATTATCATCAATAGCTCTTGGAATAGGTATAGTTTTATACATGATCGGGTTAAAATCTAAACCTACTCTTAAAAATATATCTGAAATACTAATAGGTTTTGCAATATTATTTATAGGTATGAGATTTATGAAAGATGCAGTAGCCCCATTATCAGAATACCCTTTTGTAAGAAGTATATTAGCAAGTATTGCAAATCAACCAATATTAGCATTAATTGCTGGATTTTTAATGACTACTTGCTTACAAAGTTCTAGTGCATCGATGGGTATACTAATAGCATTAGCTTCTCAAGGTCTTATGCCATTACATGGAGCATTACCTATTTTATATGGAGATAATATAGGTAGTTGTACTACATCTTTATTATCAAGTATAGGAACAAATAAAAATGCTAAAAGAGCTGCTTTAATGCACTTGTGTTTTAACGTAATAGGAACTTTATTATTTATGTTTATTTTAAATAAACCTATAACTATGATAGTTACACGTTTAGACCCAACTGATATATCTAGACAAATAGCAAATTCACACACACTATTTAATTTAATAAATGTTGTATTATTATTACCATTTTCTAAATATATAGTTAAGCTAGCAATGTTAATTATACCTGATAAAGGTCAAGAAGAAGATAATGAGAATAGAGTAATAAAATATTTAGATGAAAGAATGTTAGAAACTCCATCTATAGCTTTTGGAAATACAATAAAAGAAGTTCTTAGAATGGGAAAAAACTCAAAGAAAAGTTTAGTTTTTTCTATGGATGGATTTTTAAAAAAATCTCAAGAAGATGTAAATATGACATTTGAAAAAGAAAAAATAGTGAATGAACAACAAAGAAAAATTTTAGACTATCTGATTAAACTATCAAATAAAACTTTAGATGATAAAATGAGGTTTTCTTTAGATTTACTATTTCATACAGTAAATGATATAGAAAGAGTTGGTGATTTATCAGAAAATATTGCAGAACTTGCTCAATGGTTTATAAATGGTAATATTGAATTGTCAGATAGTGCTAAAGATGAAATAGTAGAAATTTACAATAAGGTTTTAGAGTGTTATAACTTATCTCTTAATGCAATGAAAGAGAATAATACTAGTGTTGCAAAAAATGTTTTAAAATTAGAAAGTGAAGTAGATATGTTGGAAAAAGCATATAAAAATAAACATATGGAAAGAATAAATTATAATTCATGTGGCATAGATGCTGGAATAATATACTTAGATTTATTGACTAATCTTGAAAGAATATCAGACCACTGTGCAAGTATTGCTAAAAGGGTTATAAAAATTAATGAATAATAAGAATACTCCAATTTATTTAATTGGAGTTTTTTAAAATTTAAATAAAATAAAAAAAGTTAAAATAGTTACATTTTTAATCCATTAAAATCATAGAAATAATATAAAAACTATAATATAAGTATAAAGTATTAAAAAATATGCTTAAGATAAAGGAGAGGTATTATATGGCGAATAGAATAGTTTTAAATGAAACTTCTTACCATGGATCAGGAGCAATAAAAGAAATAGTAAATGAAGTAAAAGGAAGAAATTTGAAAAAAGCATTTGTATGTTCAGATCCAGATTTAATAAAATTTAATGTAACAACAAAAGTAACAAATACATTAGAAGAATCAAATCTTGAATATGAAATATACTCTAATATAAAGCCAAATCCGACAATAGAAAATGTTCAAAATGGAGTTAATGCTTATAAAAAATCTAATGCAGATTATATAATAGCAATAGGCGGAGGCTCATCTATAGATACAGCTAAAGCAATTGGTATAATAATAAATAATCCAGAATTTGAAGATGTTAGAAGCCTAGAAGGAGTAGCACCAACTAAAAATAAATGTGTACCTATAATAGCTGTACCAACAACAGCAGGAACAGCAGCAGAAGTTACTATAAACTATGTTATAACAGATGCTGAGAAAAATAGAAAATTTGTATGTGTAGATACTAATGATATACCAGTTGTAGCAATAGTAGACCCAGATATGATGGAAAGTATGCCAAAAGGCTTAACAGCATCTACTGGAATGGATGCATTAACTCATGCAATAGAAGGACTTATAACAAGAGGAGCATGGGAAATGAGTGATATGTTCCATATAAAAGCAATAGAATTAATATCAAAACATTTAAGAGGAGCAGTTGAAAATACAAAAGAAGGTAGAGAAGGTATGGCATTAGGTCAATACATAGCAGGTATGGGATTTTCTAATGTAGGATTAGGAATAGTTCACTCAATGGCACATCCGCTAGGTGCTTTATATGATACTCCTCATGGTGTAGCCAATGCAATAATACTTCCAACAGTTATGGAGTACAATGCAGAAGTAACTGGTGATAAATATAAATATATAGCAAAAGCTATGGGTGTGGAAAATGTAGAAAATATGAGTGTTGAAGAATATAGAAAAGCAGCTATAGATGCAGTTAAAAAGCTTTCAAGTGATATAGGAATACCATCAAATTTAAAAGATATAGTTAAGGTTGAAGATATAGATTTCTTAGCTCAATCAGCATATGATGATGCATGTAGACCAGGAAATCCAAAAGAAACAAGTGTAGAAGATATAGCTAATTTATATAAATCATTATTATAAAAATTTAAACATAAAATAGCTACTAAAGAAATAAATCTTGTAGTAGATATTTTATTATACAGTACTATTTAAATGTTGTTTTATGTATTGCTTAGAAGCAAAACCTTTATATAAATTAATCTGTTGTGCTAGTTAAAATTATTTTACAAATAAAGTAAATTTCTTTTTTCAAAAAACAATATCCAATAAAGATTAGTATTTGTAAATATTAACCAAA
>ERZ1673737.1778-NODE-1778-length-19725-cov-4.367361_pt1 | contig 19725 bp, 14 predicted proteins | sample MGYA00580211_ERZ1673737 | MGnify/ENA primary metagenome ERZ1673737 (study PRJEB41218, sample SAMN15661789) | gut metagenome | host: Homo sapiens | place: Canada: London | collected 2015-08-20/2019-03-30 | study: EMG produced TPA metagenomics assembly of... | reverse complement strand
CTGGGCGAGACAGTTCTAGTTGTCCCTTTCCAGACGTTGGGTAACTGGTCGAGATTGGACTTGGCTTTCGGTTGGTTTGCTTCCGGGCTATCTGTAATTGATTGCCCGTGGAGGGAGCGCGGGGTGCTGAGGGCCGGCGCTGGTGTTTGGGACTTTTCGATGCTGGAGGCGAGGGAACAGCATTCTTTGGAGGTGCATTGCCTCCTGATACCAAGATCCCATGTGGAACTGGATTTGCCCGCGGCTTAGGGGATTGGATATTGGTGGTAGTTTGCACAGGTCGTGGAGGTGTCGGTTGTTCATCCTCTGATGAGTCCGACTCTGATGACTCTGACGAATCCGAGGATGCTTCGGATGAGGAGCCGTCATTTTGGTCAAGAAATTGAAATACATCAGGTACTTTCTTCGCCGAACTTGCCGGTTTCTGGGGTTGGGTCTCGGAAATGGCAGGCGGCTTTGTTTGATCTGATCCAGCCTGTTGCGAAGGCGACGCTTTCTCGGAAGTTTTCACACTGGCGACAGGACCATGTACATTTGTGACGTTGGACACTGTCGATAATGTCCTCTTTCTTCCATCCTTCTTTGTTCTCTGAATTTGGAGCGGCATGGTGGTCGGGGAAGCTCGGAACTATACCGGGTTCATACTTCGATATAGATATCAAGGTTGCCCACGCGTAGGAATAGAGAATCCAGGGAAAGCCAAAGATCATGAAATGAACACAATAATTGCATCCGCAACGGAATGAGTAGAATCCGAGGCATGGCCCAGGGGAGGGAATTTCAGGTCTCAGATCGAGGACGGGAATCTAGGGGCGATGATGAAAGAAATGATATAATGTCTGCAATCTTCCCCGCGAATTCCTTCAAACATTCCCCATGATAAGGGTGTGTATGGCCCCCTGGGGCTGTCAGGTAGGATTATTATAGAACGTTAGCCCCCAATGTTCGCGCGTCAGCGGGCTGAAACGGGCCCCATGTGTTTACCCTGGGGTAATGGAGGACTGCAATTCGTCACACCAGGCAGTTCGGGATAATCTGAAGCAGATTGGAAGCGCTGAGGGCTTCAGATCGGCGCCAAATGGCAATGTCGCAAGGAGGTCCCTGTATCCCTGTCGATCGAGGGGGAGGGGCTTATCTGGGATCTTGTTCCTTTCTTCTGTTCTGTGTCGGGTCTGTCGGGTCTGTCGGGAGAGTAAACATAAAAAGTGACTATTTACCGGCTAGTGACATCGATAACCTTCTGGACACTAGTGGACACTTGTGGGCCTCCAACAAATTGGATGCGAATCAACGCAAGTGCGTCTGAACGGAGTTAGAAACTCTGCGTTGGTCGATCTCCTTGCGTTCATCTAGCGGTCAGGAAGTGGGGGAATGTGACTGATTTTTGTGATCAGTACAACGCCACGGTGGTGCATGTTCTGCATGCCTGGTCTGCAGAGTCTTTGTGTCAAGAATGTATTGGTGTGTGCATGTTCATGTTCATGTATGAAGTAAGTTAACTTAGAGAGAACAATACAGTATACTACTCCCTACTCCCTACTCTGTAGATTATGCAAATAACAATTTCAAGTTCAATAGAATTGAGTTTGGTCTGATTCCTCCGATTCTACTAGTCAGACCATTCCTAGTTACTTTGCTTTCTTACCTGTAACTTGTTGCGTTGTATGATCTGCAGATCGCCAAGCCCCGGAGCTTCGATTCCGCGAGTTCACCTTGGCCACCACTTCCGACTCCCAACACCAGCCCAATCTCCTCATGCTTCGGCCATGGCTCGGTAGCGGTTCTGTCCGCTCTATTTGCGCGCGACTAAGTCGCCCAACCCTTCCTTCCCGTATCGCCCCGTTCTCTTCCGCTCCGAGGCGCTATCTCCAAGCAGATCACGTCCCCCTCCGCAAACAACTCAAGCAGGATGCCAAAGCGCTACGGTCACACAAGAAGCAACGCAAGGAAAGCGAGGAAGCATCCAGGCAGGAATGGGAACTGACAGTTGGCGTGGAGATCCATGCCCAATTGGATACAGAGGCCAAATTATTCTCCCGTCAGTGCGTCTCTGCCCCAATTGCTCTGCAGGCATCTCATGGTTTGAACAGGAGCCCCAACCTCGACAAGCGAGATCCCCAATTCCAATGTCGCTTTGTTCGACCTGGCATTCCCGGGCAGCCAACCGGTTGGTGTTATGTACCGCTTGTGAAGGACCACAACTTATACGAAACAGGAATTTCAAATCGCAACCCTCCTCCCTGCCCTACGTGCCGCTATTGCTCTGAACTGTGAGATCCAGCCTATCAGCCGGTTTGACCGGAAGCACTACTTCTACCAGGATCAGCCGGCGGGGTATCAGATCACACAGTACTATGGTTAGCACCCTCGCGCTCGAGATTCGAACCATACTTATCTCTCACAGAACCATTCGCACGAAACGGCTACGTCGACCTATTCGATTACGATGGCATCGCACCGGAAGATGGGGAACGGGTCCGCATCGACATCAAACAGCTACAGTTGGAGCAGGACACAGCCAAGTCCCAAGAATACCCGCCCTCGACACAACTCCTCGATTTCAACCGTGTCTCACATCCCCTGATTGAAATTATCACCATGCCGCAGATTCACTCACCCGCTACGGCTGCGGCATGCGTTCGGAAACTCCAGGCCATAGTCCAATCGTGTGGTGCTGTGACGACGGGAATGGAACTTGGCGGTCTCCGTGCAGATGTCAACGTCTCCATTCGACGCCGGGGCGAGTCACCAGGACAACATCAATACGATGGAATCAGCGGGCTAGGCCAGCGTACTGAGATCAAGAACTTGAGCAGCTTCAAGGCAGTAGAGGATGCTATCATCGCCGAGAAGAACCGCCAGATCGCGGTACTCGAGAGTGGCGGTGTCATCGAAGGGGAGACGCGTGGGTGGACAATTGGCAGCACTGAAACTCGCAGGCTTCGAGGAAAAGAGGGCTCGGTCGATTATCGCTACATGCCCGACCCAGATATTCCGCCGTTGTTCATTGGAGAGGACCTGCTGTCCAGCCTTACCGAAAATCTTCCCACGGCACCAGACTCCGTCATCTCAGTGCTCGTCGGATCCGAATATAATCTGCCCGTCGAGGACGCCAAGCCACTGATCGAGCTAGACAACGGTCTCCGCTTCGAGTACTACCATGACGTGGTAGATGCCCTACGCACCCTCCAAGTGGACCAAGACGACAAAACGCGTGCCAGTCTCCCACGCATGGCAGGTAACTGGGTTTTGCACGAACTCGGAGGACTTTTCTCCAAGGCAGATCGCGCATGGGATGCGGACATCGTCCCGGCCCAGTCCCTGGCCCGCCTCCTCGACCAGCTACAGCGCAAGCGGATCACCGGGCCGACCGCCAAAGTGGTTATGTCCACTATCTTTGATGGCGACCGCCGACCAGTCCCACAGATCTTGGAGGAGGACAATCTCCTTTTCCGCCCTTTGTCGCGTGGGGAGTATGTGGCGCTGGCGGAGTCCGTCATCGCCCTGAACCCACAAATGGCTGAGCAGATCCGCACCAAGAACCAGCTGGGGAAGCTCGGCTGGTTCGTGGGGCAGATGATGCGCAATGGCGAGAAGGGTCGAGTGGAGGCGCCCAGGGCAGAGGAAATACTCCGATAGCTGATTCTGGGGTCTTAGTGTGTATATATATTGTAACATTAGATGTACTATGTGGTAGTAATGATACCCTTTTCACGCCGTCAACTTCTACTTCCATTGTATCGTATATTATCAATGTTGGACACCCTAACCGCCAACCACCCGGGCAAAAAAGACCAAATAACTCTCCAAAGCCATTACACATAAATCCCGCGTCACTTCTCTCTCAATTACGCCCTAACACAACCTGTGGGACACCAAAATGGCCTAAAAGGGGCAGCTCTCCTCGACCTGTACTTAGCGGAAGTGATGGAGATCCGGCGGAGTCGCTCTGAACCCTAAAAGCAGTTTTTAGCGACTTTGGGGTGCAACGCGCAAGAAATGAAAGGGGGCACCGGTTGAACTCGGGGGATCAGAAACATTTAAGAAGAGCTGGTCTTCCTGTTCTTTTCTTTATACAATAACTAACAACTACACCTTTCTCTACTTGAACTTGAACGACGATCGAGCTGATCCTTATCAATCCCACTTTTTATCTTATCGCGATCTTTCGATCAGTTTTCATCTTTCTCTCTCTTCTGTCTTTCGTTGCTCTACGATACATTCCTGTGATACCTACACGATGACGCTGCCCTCTACTATCGCCTCGCGCTTCCTGTCCCACTCCAACCAACTGGGCGTGGTTGCCGTCGGTTTCAACGGTGGTCAAGTAAGACCCTCTACAAGACCAACATGAGCGCAACTAACCCCAACAGTGCAAGAAAGGCGTCGAAGCAGCCCCGATGGCCTTGATCGAATCAGGCCTCCTCACTCAACTAAGCGAAGACCTCGACTACGAAGTCCATCATGACAACATAGTCCACTACTACGAGCAGGACATCCCCGCCGAAGACCCGGACCACCGAGGCATGAAGAAGCCGCGCGCCGTCAGCGCCGTGACAGAGAAGCTCAGCTCCCAGGTCTACAACCACGCCAAGGAAGGCAAGTTCGTGCTGACCCTCGGCGGCGACCATTCCATCGCCATCGGCTCCGTCTCCGGCACAGCCAAGGCTATCCGCGAGCGTCTCGGCCGCGAAATGGCCGTTATCTGGGTCGATGCCCACGCCGACATTAATACCCCCGAGACGAGCGACAGCGGTAACATCCACGGTATGCCCATGGCGTTCTTGACCCGGCTGGCCCGGGAGGAGAAGCGTGATATCTTTGGGTGGTTGCAGGATGAGCATATGGTTAGCATGCGCAAGCTGGTGTACATTGGTCTGCGTGATGTCGACCGTGAAGAAAAGAAGATCCTCCGCGACAATGGTATCAAGGCATTCAGCATGCATGATATTGACCGGTATGGTTTTGTTTTGTTTTCTCGTGGTCTTGGGTGATCATCGTCTAACTCTGCCAATAGTCACGGAATCGGTCGTGTTGTCGATATGGCTCTTGCTCATATTGGCAATGATACTCCCATTCACTTGTCCTTCGATGTCGATGCCCTGGACCCCCAGTGGGCTCCTAGCACGGGCACCCCCGTCCGTGGTGGCTTGACCCTGCGCGAGGGAGACTTCATCTGCGAGGCTGTGCACGAGACAGGCAACTGTATCGCAATGGACTTGGTGGAAGTGAACCCTAGCCTGGAGGCCAAGGGCGCCTCAGAGACCATCCGCGCGGGATGCTCACTGGTGCGGAGTGCATTGGGCGACACTTTGCTGTAAGGGATAATAAAAGGGAAAGGGAATAAACAAACAGAGAGAAAGAATTGCTAGATCAATAGACAATATTTCGCAAAAAAAGTCCCCAGTGCCGGTAAAAGTAAGAAGTGACAACGCGGCAGACTAAATCCCCTGCCACCTCAATTTCCCGATCAACAAACCCCCCTCTCTTTATTATTCTCCCTGAACCCTCGATAAACATTCTCTTGGCTATTCTTTCCTTCAGTTTTCTCGGGGAATTCATGCGCAATCGTACATTTGTACATTCCACCGTCGCACCAACTCCAAGCCAACTCCAGCCTATCTCCACACAGCGCGAAGACGCCCAATGCGCTGTCCGCTCCCTAACACCTAATAACTCACCTTCGGCACGATCAAACAAAACCTCGCTGTACAAATCCACCCGGCCGACCTCTATTCGCGCTTCGTCTATTCCCTCTGGGTCCAGCGACTCTACATAGGGCATCCAGACTTGCGTCGGGCATTTGGGAGTGTATACAAACGGACGAGACGGGGAGTGGTATAAAGCGCGCACCAGGGACTGGACTCTACACTCAAGTCCGATCTCATTCAAATCCTCGACACACATCCAAACATACAACAAACGCAAACAACTTCGATTTCTGGAATCGCTTCATTCCCAATTAATACACAATGCCCATTCGCATCCGCCATGAAGCGCGCCGCAAGTACCACTGGCCCGAGTTACAACTCAACATCTGGATCATGATTGTCATGTCATGTTCAGCGACATGTCTGGGTATTTTCTCGTGGTTTATGACTGTTCAATCGCAAATGCATCTCGGGACGCCTTGGTAAGTGGTTCATATAATACTTGCTGTTGCAGTCCTATCCAACCGTATACATACATGTACTAAGAAAACCCCCACCAGGCTCTTCCCCTTCATGGTCGTGACAAGTGCTCTAGGTGTAGCATTCATCCTCCTCGTTCTCGTTCTCGCCGAGCGTCGATTCCTCTTACCCGGCATTATCATCATCGGCAGCTTTATACTCTGCGTGTTATGGTTGACTGGTTTGATTGAGACCTCGCTGCAGCTTTATGGGATTGTCGGTGATGTCAATGCCAATTGCCAGATCTATGTGGAGAATAATAAGTCTTGGGGGAATAATATCAATACTTTGGCTTGGTTGACTCAGAGTACGATTTGTGAGTTTTTCTCGACGCTTGCATACCGCTACACACTGTGTATTGGATTCATTACTGACTGACTTGTTTTTTAGGCAATTGCTGGAAGACTGCTTTTGCGTTGGAACTTGTCAATACTATCTTTTATTTATGGATGATCGTTATGTCTTGGCAGGTTAATCGTGATGTTTATGATTGATTCATGTCCCTTTTTTGATACCATGTGTTGCATCTTTGGCGTTGAGCGATACAGCATTGATTTCTTTAAGTATATATTTCTTGGATAGTGACTTGGCTTATCTGTTTATACGTTAATCTGAGAGGATTGCACCTCATCTACGCATCAGCATGCTTGTTGGGTTCACTATGAGGTAGAGATCAAGGTTTAATTGAGAATAGAATAGCCTTAGACTGTATTAAACAGCTAATGGGTCCTATATATAAACAATCATACAAATAGCAGATAAACAAATTTTCACAAATTACACACAAGAAAAGAAAAGAACCCACATTGATCACAACACAAAGCCGAAAGCCAGATGCGGAGAATCGAATGACCATAATAAACGCCGTCGCTATGCCTGGAGCGCATTGCAACGCACACACCGTTTACGCGAACACGGCAGAAAGAGACCATGAATAAGAGACAGGACGAACCGGGGGCACAGGAGTAATGAACAGTCATTTAGTTTATCCATTCTCAGCCGCGATATCCTCTTCCGCTTGAGGGTCATATGCTCCACCCTCCAAGGCAGCGAGCATTTCCCGTTCTAGCTCGTCGTCATCGTCATCGGGGTTTGCATTCTGGTCACGACCTTCCAGAGTCTCAGAATCGGACTCGTCTTCTTGCGGAGCTGACGGGACTAATGTATCTTCCACTCCGGTAGGGGCCGAGACGACTTCCCGGAGCCCGGTGTTCCGCTCGTACGAGCGTTTAATGCGTTGCGACAATCGGGAGCCTCGTTTTTCTTCATCTCCGTCGTCATCACCGGATTCTTCTTCGTCGGTCCCGCTCTCAGTTCCGTCGCCGCGTTTCCGCTTCGTGCCAGTTGCCGCTGTCTCGTCTGGTAATGATTCGTTGTCACTCTCGCTTTCGTCGTCGCTGCCGAGAAAATCTTTTAATTCGTCGTGCACGGCGGCTTGCTCCTCGGCATCGTATCCGATGGGCGATGTTGAGTCTAGCCCGGATTCATCCATGAGGTCTTCGGCATCGTCACCCTCTGTCCACTGAGAGGCATTCGTGTCTTCGTCTGTTGAGGAGAGCCAGGCCATTTCTTGTTCTCGGGAGCCTGGGGAGAGAGGTTCGCCGCGGTCATCTGGATGGACGGGGAGTAGGTAGGGTTCCTCGTCCACGTGTCTCCATTGGACCAGTGAGTCGACAAGCCATTGTGTGGTGACGATCTTGATCTCTGGGTAGCGAGTGGCTTCCCTCACCTTGGCAGTGCGGTTGCGGCCAGCTACAAGGTGAGTTGTGCGGGCGTTGACCTTTGGAGAGATGATCACACCGAAGCTCTTGGCCCAGAGAGAGATGTCGGCATTCTGGAAGTCCGTTCCTAATGGGAGGACACCCGAGAATACCAAGACCACTCCTCCGAGAATGCGGCGTTTGATCTGTGGCATGATGTCTTTGACATCAGGAACCAGTTTCAGATCCACATCTTTGTCTTTCGACGGGACCTTCTCTCCCCTTAGAGCTGCCACCCGACCCCCGAGTGCGAGGGTCCGCTTCTTGTCATATTCGTCAAAGAATTGTGTATGTACTTGTTCAAGTCGATTTTGTAGCTGGAAGAGTTCTTGGTCGTGGTCCTCGAGTAGGTGGTGGCGGTGTTTCATGGATTCCTGGGAGTCTTCCACGCTGGAAGTTGATTCGTTGCTTTCAGCTACCTCATCTTCTGCCTCCAGTTCCTTCTGTTTCTGCAGCAGAGGTCTGTCTTCCACCTGGTGTAATATGGTCTCTTCTTGTGCATTAGTCTGCTCCTGGAGCAGCCTTGGGTCACCTCCCATTGTCACTAACTGCTCCAATGCTGAGACCTCCGTCTCTGCTTCAGACTTGCCATTGACATGGTGTTCTTTTTTCTTCGCGGGCTCTTTGGGTTGGATCGCTTGTTGTTTCGCTGCAATTTCTTGCTTCTTTGGTAAGAAGCTCGAATTAATATCACCAATTCCAACGAAAAAGTCATAAGGAGAGACCTTGATGAGGTTGGGACTCCAGCGCCACACGTCACCGCGATCGTCGAGAATAACCACCATCTTGGTGTCCACGGGGAAGAGCCGCTGCAGGTTCTTGGCGGTCAAACTTCCACTCTCGTCACGACTGAGGATTCGGTCTCCGAATAGCTTGCGGGTAGGATCAACAATATCAGCAATATGTTGAGCATAGGCTCGAGTGCCCATAGTGTAGATGTGCAATTCATAGATCTCAGCCACATTTTGCAGAAATTCCTCCAGTCCCGGCCGGAGCTTGATATAGTACCAGCACCCGCGCATCCCAGGACCGTCGTCAATCAATTGAAACTGTCGCACATCCCGCAGTGCTTCATGGTTAGGGTTTTCCTTGTCCTCCTTCCATTCTCCAACTGTCGGATCGACAGTGGCATGAATAATTGTTTGATCAAGATCTACCACCAAAGACAGACGTCTCGATGCAAGTAGCCGGCGCTTTGCATCCTCTTCCACTCGGGTTGCTTCCCGCTGACTGACAGTCAGCGTGGTGTTATCATGCGTCATCTGAATTGGAGCGCGCGTGGAATCCATGATCTCCGTATTGTATGTGGATCTGTGCACGAAACCTATTAGCCATATCCACCCTGATTATTCGACATATACATACTGAGTCATATCCTTGCCACACTCCGCGCATAGTCCGCCGAATTGGACCTCATGCGCACAAGGCTCATCGATTTCAACAATATCAACACTGGGAAGTGGTCAGACTAGAATTAACAATGGTAACAATTGACCAATACTCACGCATCATCAATAACATCCCCCTTTCTGATTTTCCATTGAACAATTTCTCCATCGGCAGTCGACTCATATCTCGCTGGAAACTTCCGCAGGACATCGGTCCTGTTCCCGAATTCATCACCTTCCGTGACCATCGTCTCATACGAATACCAGAACAGAGCCTCATCCCTCTCAATCGGATCGCCAGGCTGCTTGAGCAGCGACGTCACCGTGATTGGGTAGTGCAGACCGGACGGCAAACGAAGAAGCATGATGGCTCTCAGCTCGCCCCAGGCGACAAATTGCGTGAAATCGCAATCCTTCTCTCAAGATACCCGCTGTGCCTTTATGTTGTGGACGGCGCGTCAAAAGCGGACGTGTGGGTCGTATGAGGTGATCGCGTGCGATGCCGGCTACGAAGCCATCACCAACACGCGACGCGTGAAGAACGAAACGGATACAGGTATTGCTCTAGCGAGATTCACCTCGGTCACTTGAGATGCAGGCTGTCTTGGGAGGGTTTGAGGAAACGAAGAGGTGGTTAGGCAGCGCGATGAGAGAATCGCCACAAGGCGCGGGTGATCAAAGATCAAAGAAAACTCGTGCGCCTAGCACAACCTGGCGCGGAGGTCAAAGACAGGTCCCGCACCAGGCGCAGGAAATTGCTTAGGGTCAAAGAGGGAAGGAACGTTGGTTGGAGTTTGCTGCAATCAAAGAGAAGCTCATTGAAGTTGTGCGGGGACAGACCTGGAGCCTTTCGAGCTTCCGCTTATGTCATTACGGTATCTAAAAACAGGTATTGGTCTCGCTCCTTGGTTTGAGATTGACTTCATTCACTTTTCTTGCGTGGCCTGATGAAATGACTCAATGAACTATTTGTAGGTGCGCCCTTACTTGGGGTGTAACATCTACGGTAAAGTTTAGCCGCACTGGTGACCTCCATGTTGGAGCATGCCATGTCTCACCGCCATACAGTTGTGTTTAGCCTACTTACATCCGTTCGCTTTGGCTTTGTGTACTAGTAGGACAAATTGATGTTATTACACCCATGTATTGAAAAGAACTATAACAATAGTATTGAAAAGAGCAGTAGAAAAAGTTCGTGGATTGGTGCAGCCTGCACCTTAAAATCGACATTCACTTAAGTTATGACTACGTCAACTCAGAGATCGGGAGATAGTCCATAGGAGCAAGCTTGATATAGCCAGCTTGGTATACAGTACGAGGGCAGGAGAGCGGGTTCAGTAAATGATTTAAATGCAACGGGTAAATCCTAAAGCGTAAAGAGGTCAATTTGCAGTACCAATAAACCAAAATGCCTCATGATAGACTGTGACAGTAAAGACAAAAGAGGAGTTTAGTCAACGTAGTCGCAGCAATTGCAAATGATCAAGTGCGCTACAAGGGCTATGGGGTCAACCCAGCTAAGCCGCACATATATATGAAGCAAACATTTAGTCACACGGATCTTTGATATTCACAACTCATGGGGGCATTAAATCTTGGCGCACTTATTTGGCCTTGGCCAGACCAACAGCGCTGTTGCCGAGGTCGTAGACACTGTACCAGCGACGCAGGAAAGAATCACCCAGGATAGCCAGGGGACCCACAGGCTCGGGGAAGTCCATGCCCATGAAGCTACTGATGCAAGAGCCCTGAACCTCCAGGATGTAGTCATAGGGGCCAATGGTGAACTCGTGGCCGGCCAGGGTGAAGGTGAGGTCGGGGAGAGAGTCACGCTTGTCGCACTCCACGGTGTACTGACCAGTGTAGCCCTTGGTAGCACCGATCTCCTTGTTGCTTTGGAAAGGGTTAGCGAAATTCACAACATCAGTCAGGGATACACTTACAGAAGCTCGGCCATGGTTGAAGGCAGAGCAATGAGAGAGGTACCAGTGTCCAGAATGACACCGGTATCCTCAAGCTCAGCAACGTTGTCGCCAAGAGCAATGGCGTTAAGCTCAACCTCCCAGTAGGCCTTGCGGCGGAGAGGAATCTTGACCATCTCGCCAGTGTAGTGGCTCTTATCAACACCACCGAAAGTGGCCTCGGAGTTGTCACCCTCCTTGTTGGCATCGCCCAGGTAGAAAGCAAATACGGGCTCATCCAGGAGCTTCTGGTTCAGCATGTTGTAGAAGGGAGGAACCATCTTGTTGACAGAGATGGTGTCGTAGCCAAGGCCGAGAATACCATCGAAGCGACCGAAGGCGAATGCCAGGCCAGGCTCACTAGTAGCCTCAGCAAAGTCCTGACCCTTGACCTTCAGGTCACCGATCTGGAGTGTGTCCTTAGACACGAAGCCGCTCAGGCTACCAGATCCATAGCGGATCTCGAACTCAGTACCGTTCTTCTCGTAAGTGCTCGAAGCAGACGAGTCGTACTTGGTGTGCAGGTAGCAAGCGATAGAGCTGCACTGCTCGGAGGGGACCCAGAGGTTGGAGCTACCAGTGTCCAGGACGACCTTGAAGGTCTGGGGAGGGGTACCGATCTGGATCTCGGAGAAGTCTGGAAAGTATCAGAATCGTCAAAATTCAGTGTCTAGAGCTCTTTGGCATGATGAAACATACACTGAGCGTTCAGGAAGTTGTCAACCAGCACATCGTGGCCGGCGGTAGGCTTCATCGACGTGTCGCGGAACCGGTCATGGGGCTCCTGGCCCATGTACTTCTGGCCCAGGCCGGCCATATGAGCACCGAAGTTTTGAGGGCTCTACTTCGCGGTTAGCTTAGGTATGCTTTAGGCATCAATGATCCTACCAGTGTCTCATCCAGAGGGACCTTGTTGAGCTTGAGCTTGTGAACCTCAGCGGCAGCACTGCCCAACAGCGAAGCTGTCAGGAGGGTGAGTGACGACTTCATAATTCAATATCAATAGTGTAAGTGAAAGTGATGGTAAACAAGAGAGTGAGATGGAGAGGAGAGAGATAAGAGCAGATGGGGACCTGGGGATGAGGAGACCGATGACGGAAGCAGAAGGGTCGCACTTGGCACTAAACCCCTTTGGGACGTTCCCATATCACGCGGTTCTGGTTCCCGAATTCCAGGCCTTCATGTGTTCCGTTTGCCTATTTTTTCTTCTCTACTAGTTATCTCGCATAATTCTATCCATATTGCCTGCAGGTTGGCAGCAATCGGGGGAATATCTGGGGGCTAGTGCCTGGGGAACTAGCGCCATTGACGGAGTGCTCGGACTAGTCGGAAACCCCCCTCCCGCTGTACCTGGCAGCTGCAGGATGACTGGTGTGGCGAAAAGCTACGCTATGGATGCTGCTGTTTCTACGAAATCAAGGAATCGTGCCTGTCGTGTCACTTTGAGGGATTTCTTGTACGTGTAAGCTTTGGACATATGTCTCCGTGCGAGGGCAGGCAGTCCTTCTGCCTTGCATCAAAGGATCGCGTGCCTTTGCAGGACTCTTGAACACAACAGCTGCCTTTCTGCAGACTGCCATGGCTACCTTGCCGTAGCTCTGGCAACAGACACGAGGGTTCTTTGTGCGCCAGTGGTCTTCTACGGAAGCTACCATGCACCTCAAGGCCTTGTTGCAACAACAGCATGGTCCTTATTCTGTGCTAATTTTGAAGCAAAAGGTAAACCGTAAAGCCCAGCGTGCCCTTGAGCGTAAAGTGGTCCGGATTCAGACGTATATACTTCGATACAGTATCGCCACGGATATATATATTTGGTAGAGTACCGTGAGAATCGCGACAACAAATCGTCGAATCACAGCCTTTCCTCACCAGAGTCATAACAAAATACTCCAATGTAAATTACACTAAACAAAACGGTTATTCTTGGCTACTGGTTTCCAGGGACGGTTTAGTTGACCGAGGGCAGGTAAATGCCAAGACAAGGCAATCTACCACTGTAGAGGTCGAAAGGAGCATTACAGAATCAAGAAATCGTCCAAACATTGTGACACATGGCGCCTGCATATTATTGATAATACAACTGGTGAGGAAGCCCAGGCTTTCGTCACTGAAATCCGCCACACCTCCGAAAGACCCAAGCGTTTACCGGTAGAAGTCAGGGCTGCAAGAAACCAATTAGTAAGATATGAAAACCAATATCTCAGGGCAAGCACATACCGGTCATCGTCCTGTCCATTCTTGACTTGAACGGCATAAGCATCCTCAAGGTCCGACTGGATAATGTTGTAGCGGTTCTTGCGGACAGCCCGCAGACCAGCTTCCTGCATGATAGCAGCGATCACGGCACCGGACAGGGGGTCGTTGCGCACGATCAGGGCGTCAAGGTCAACCTCGGGAGAAAGCGACATCTTGGATGCGATGGTGGTGAAAATCAAGCGGCGCTCACGTCGATCCCGCAGGTTGGGGAACTCAATCTTCCGGTCCAGACGACCAGGACGCAGCAGAGCAGGGTCCAAAGTGTCAGCTCGGTTGGTGGCCATGATGACCTTGACGTTGCTAGATTGTTCAAAACCATCCATCTGGTTCAGTAATTCCAGCAGAATACGCTGGACTTCACGATCGGCACCGGTCTGGGCATCGAAACGCTTGGTGGCGATCGCGTCGATCTCATCGATGAAGATGATGGCCGGCGAGTTTTCACGCGCCATGCGGAAAACGTCGCGCACCATACGAGGACCCTCGCCCAGATACTTCTGTACGAACTCTGACCCGTTGACACGGATGAAGCTGGCAGTTGTGCTGTTGGCCACGGCCTTAACCAGCATGGTCTTTCCGGTTCCAGGAGGACCGTACAGCAAGACACCACGAGGAGGATCGATACCTGCAGATCATTAGCTGTGTTATTGAAAACAAATTGATTCTCACCCACCAATCTGCTTGTAGAGGTCGAAATGTGTCAAAGGCAGCTCGACAGCCTCCCGGATCTCCTGCTTCTGCATATCGAGACCACCAACATCCGCGTACGTCACATCGGGCTTTTCGTTCTCACCCAGCATGGCAATAGAGGAGTCGGCCTCTGGAGGAAGAATATCGACAAGGGCATTGGAGTGACGGTGAAGGGCGACCGAAGATGAGGGTTTCAGCTTCTCGCGGTCGAGAGTGGACAGGATGCGGACGACGTAATTAGAACCGGTTGAGCTTTGCACAATACCAGTGCTGGAAAGATTTGTCAGTAAAATGAACCTTCAAATACCAAGAAAGGGCATACCTACTTTTGGTCGATAGCTTCCATAAACTGTCCGATGACCAGCGGCACACTCTGTATCCGCTTAATCTCCTCTTGTGCCCGAACCAGCTCCCTCTTCAAGCTTCTGCATTGGTCCATGATGGTTAGATACTGTAAGGCCCTCAACACCGGATTAAAGACGCATACCTCTGCTCGTCCTTGATGTATTCCTCCTGCAGTTGGATATACCTGTGTTCGTCAGTACCTGATGACACCATCCATCAAGGTCAGACATACTCTAGATGTCTCTGTAGGCGCTTCAGAGTGGCGTATTCATCGTTTCCATCAGCCCCTGTGCCATCGAGGGAATCCAAGTTGGCGAGGGCGTCGAGCGCGCCTGGCTTGGGAAGCGGCGTGACGTTGTTCGCCGGGTTCTCCACGGCCACGTCTCCCATGGTGAATTCTGTTGAGAGCAAATGAGATCCGAAAGAGAAACAGCGTCTATAAGCTGGAAGTAGAATGTATGTGCTTTGGAGATGGTTGGTGAATGACGCGCTGTGTGAAGGGTTCGGAGGTCAGCCATCTGGAGCTTTCGACGATATGGCCGGGGGGCTTTGGTTGGGTCACGTGATATACAATGAACAATGTGGCCCATCAGTTGTGTTAACCTTATATTCCTTAGTGTTTTCATTGAATGTTCGAGAATACAAAAAATCTAGTGTAAAGTCTTGTAGTATACTAGTGTATAAACTATGGCAGGGTCAGTTATTCTCACTGAATGTGGCAATTAGCCTCGTATGGCAACCTGCTAATCCAACCCATTACCCCAAACTGTAATGTTTCTAACGCAAAAAGGCTATATTGGAGAGAAAGCACATATAAACTCATTATCATACCTGGTCCCCTGGCCACCTGAATGTATCAGTTTGAGGCTACCAATGGTCAGACGCTAGCGGCTGCGGCGGACTCGACGGCCTGTGGCCAATGATGACATCTACAGCTCTTTTTGCCCGGGGTATTCGTTTCAAAGCATGTCAATTGGGGGACACGATCAGGTCCAACTCGAAAGGGGGAGATGATTGAACTGGAAAGACTTTGAGACAATGAGCTCAGAGACTCAACCCTTCAAGGAAATGAAGATATGCTGATCCAATCACCTCTAGCGGTGGAGTGGCCCAACACACGGTGGGACAGGCACAGAACCATCATGTTCCCATGCGGATCGAGTCGGATCCTTGCACGGCAGACTTGCTTTCTGCTTTTTTAGTTGTCTTCGGAGGATTGGGCGCGCATCGACACGATTATCAGACGCTAGTCCGAGCTTTATATAAGGAGAACCACTGGCCGATATGGCTCGATCATTTTCCCTCCCTTCTCTTTCCCATATCCAAGAGAGCGGGATGTTTGCCCCTTGGAACCCTATCCACCTTCACTGGAGTATATGATCTAGCCTCGGCGGAGACCGTTGGAATGGATCATCGTTCCGATTTACGAGACCCAACCTAAGTGGTTTTTTATTTTAATTTCTGCTCTGGCACAGAAGTTTTCTCTCTCTTCACACTCCCCTCACTAACATGGGTTTGATTATGGCCATTCCCCCAGGTTCAGACTGCCCAGGTTCAGATTGCCCAGGCTCAGGCTGCCCGCATAGAGGCAAACTAACAAGAAACCAAAAACCCGAAAGACCCAAAAAAAAGACCTTAAAAAAGGACATTAAAACACAGCCTTGAAAAATACCACATACAAAAGACAAACCGACAAACTGATAACTAACAACTAACAAAACAAAAGTTGTACAGTGAAGGCCGGAAATGGCGGTAACCATTGAAAGCTCTGACCTGTCAGTAATTTTCCCTCATTCTCTCCACTTCCCCTTTCATCCCTAACTGAACGGCTGTGATCTCTGGTAAGTACGCCATTCTTACTGTTTTTATACTCCGTTTGCTTTTTCTGGTTTCCCCTTTGTTACTTGGTTACTTTACTTTACATCATTATTCGTTTGTGGCCACGCACCCCTTCCGCAGTCCACTTCTGCGCCTCACCTGTAGTTCATTTGTTTCTGGATTTGGAGCGTCTATTATCTTGGCCCTTAATAGCCCAGTGACGTTCCCCTCCACTAACACTACCCCAGCTTACCGAGGTGTCTACCTCTCTCCCCATATCCTATCCTTCCTCCCCCCCTTTCCTGTTTGTGGCCTCAGGCTCCCACCACGTGACCACCCATCTCACTCCAACCTCTGCCTTCATCCCATCACCGGGACCCGGCCTCAGTCATCCGTTCGCAAAGCGGAATTTTAGTGAATCCAGCCTTATCGGTATGTACCTTGTTCCCACCCCTCCCTTGCCCATTCTATGTATATTTTATATGCCGAATTGGTGGTTTTTCCTCCCCCCCACCGTCCCTTTGTCCCGTGTCGCGACCGCTTGCGCGACTACCCCAAACACCTCACCGACGCGTCTATCTGATCCTCAAAAAATCATTGGTGGTTCAGTCTCGATGTCTTTCGATGATTGAGCCTATATTTATTATGCTGCACATCTTTGAGATGGCGCGTGGATCGTTCACATGCTAACTCCTTCCAGGTAGATGGGTTGGTAAAACCGCTCGACATGAATGCCTGGCTTGCCGACACCTCGAATATTCCTGGCCAGGATAATGGCGCCTTTCATCCTAACACAATAGACCCCTCAACCGCTTTTCTCCATGGCTCCCCGACCCAGGACCCGTCCCAATTCCAGCGCATGTTCAATGGCATGTCGCGAAATGCCTCTCCGGGCTTCCACAACCCAAACCAGGTGATTCCATCAAAACGAACGCGACCGGAAGATGGCATGCCCATGTCGCCGAGGCCAGCACCGGGAGGCGTTCCAGGGTCGCGATCTCAGACTCCTCAAGTGCCATATCCGGGGTATCAGGGTCCACCAAATGGCAACGCCCAATTCCAACAACATCCCAACCCTTACCAGCATCTACAGCAAGGTGCATCTCCCAACATGACGCAGTCACCTATTATGCAAGACTTCGACCAGCAAAGCATTCGCATGGCGACGGCTTCCCCTAGCCCTTTCTCACCTGCCGGACCCCACGTTGGCACCCAGATGTCTCCGTCGCAGTCAGATAATGGAAACCGCGTACACACACCCCAGAACGGCAACTTTATGCAGGGACAGCAGTTTGGTGGTATGCCACAGGGGCCTGGAATGACCTCCGCAGCCGCTCAACCCTCAATGCAGGCGCAACAGTTTGGTGGCATGCCCCAAGTGCCAGCGGGATATCACCAAGCTCTGGCGAGTCAGCAACAGAGACTGCAAGCCATGCAGGCACAAAACCAGCCCCGGCAGATGAATCCCAACGCTGCAATGGCGGGACGGCCGGTTTCTGGGATGAATCCGATGGCCAATCCTCAACAAATGAGCGGGATGAGACAGATGGCACCGAATATGGCACAGAACATTCCGAAGCCTAGTAACCCAGAAGGATTCATGCGATCTCTCCAGAAATTTATGATGTCCCAAAACCTCCCGATTGACCCAAATCCTATGGTCAGTGGGCGTCCGATCAATCTCGTTCAACTTTATGCCTCCGTGATGAAGTTGGGAGGTTCGAAGAAGGTCACAGCGATGAATATGTGGCCAGTAGTCGCACAGCAGCTACAATTTCCGCAGATGCAGTTCCCCATGGCGGCCCAGGAAATTCAAAGTCACCATTCCAGAAATTTGGGCCCCTACGAACAAGCGTTCCTCAACTCGCAGCAAAAGCTTGCAGGCCAGATGCAGCCGCAAGGCGGTCTACCACGACAATCAAATGACGCATCAGGGATGCAATTCCAATCTCCCTCTGTGAAGCCAAGCCCAGGCTTTGATCAACAACAGCACATGACACAGTCCCCTCACAACAACACCCCAACCCATAATAACGGCCAAATGAACCCAGCCAATGGATTTGCTACACCGACACCACGAGGTCAAAGCAGGCCAGGTCAGGCTGGACACCGACCAAGTGTCTCTCGAAGCTCGCAACCACCTGGCCCACCGACAGAAGGTGCTGCCGGACAATTCCCGGTTCCCTCTCCTTCGCAATCTGGTAAGGGTGTTACACCAACCCCAGGGCAAACAGAAGCGAAGCCCGAGAAGTTCACCAAGCGACCTATTGAGGAGACCTTCAAACCTCTGGTTTTGAAAGGAGGTCGTATGCACGGTCCTATTGCTGTTGATGAAATGTACCAGATTGGCGATGACATCTCAAGGCTCAAGCCAGACGTGCCAGGGTTTGGAGAATTAGGAATAGTCGATATCCACGCGCTGACCATGGCCCTCAAATCTGGGATGTATGCCGAAATTCGAGTTGCACTGGACACCCTTACCACTCTTTCCGGCGAACCTTCTGTACAGATCTCCCTGGAGAATTGTGACGATCTGGTAGAGAGCCTGATTGACTGCGCAGAGGAACAGGTCGACCTGCTAGCGCAACATACCCCAGAGGAGTCTGATACCATGTCTTTGCGTTCATACGACGAAATCACCCGGGATTGTTATGCTGAAAACACATCACTGAAAGATGTTCCTGAATTCGGGAGCATCGAGTATGAGCTTGACCGGGCTGTGGATCGGCTTATCTGTATCACCACCATCCTGCGCAATTTCTCCTTCAGCGAGACGAACTTCTTGCCTCTCGGTATTCCTCCTGTTGCTCAATTGTTTGGCGATGTCTTCCGCTATATGGGGACTCGCAAGATGTTCCTGCGGTCGTCTCTTAACACCTTGGACTTTATGAAAGACGCAGTGATTTTGTTGAGCAACCTGGCTCATGTTGTTCAAATCCCTGGCAAAGAGGAAGCATTGAGTTTGTTGACTTTCCTTCTTGCCTTTGCACCTGGTTCTGGATCTACATCTGCCTCTGGAAAAGTGATGTTTACGGCGTTCAATTCTTCTGTTGATCGATACACTCCGGCTGCTGTTGATGGCCTCGCCAAAATGCTGGCCAGAGACGACCCGAACCGGACATATTTCAAGGCTATCTTTTCTGGAGATGGAACTGCACCTCCCCAGCCAGAGCTCTTAACACGTGCATTTGGCCTTGCCATTTCCTGCGTTCCTGACAAGAAGCCCATGTCTGTCGTGGATGCACGCAAGGTCTTCCTGATGCAAGGCCTTTTGTCAGCCGATGTACTCACCACTTTTGCCGATGGTTCCCTTGCCCAAGCATGGCTTGACTCGGTC
>ERZ1673737.1763-NODE-1763-length-19870-cov-4.390714_pt1 | contig 19870 bp, 17 predicted proteins | sample MGYA00580211_ERZ1673737 | MGnify/ENA primary metagenome ERZ1673737 (study PRJEB41218, sample SAMN15661789) | gut metagenome | host: Homo sapiens | place: Canada: London | collected 2015-08-20/2019-03-30 | study: EMG produced TPA metagenomics assembly of... | reverse complement strand
TGTAAAGAAATAGATCAACTCACATTGGCTCTTCTCTACAAAATCAACCATGATGCGCCCACGTCCTTCGGTTTGCAGCCGCTGTTTGTCTCGCAGTAAGCAGTTCTCGACAACAGCAAACCGCAGCAACCAATCCCAAAATGCATCATCGTTCCCGCCGCAGACGGGCTATAGCCGGCTCACCAACCGCGGACTCATTTCCATTACCGGCACCGACAGCACGACTTTCCTCCAGGGCCTAATGACCCAGAACATGCTAGTCTCCAACGATCCAAGCCGAAAAGTTCGACGTACAGGCGCATACACCGCCTTCCTCAATTCGCAAGGCCGAGTCTTGAACGACGCCTTCATCTACCCGATCCCCGGAGCCGAAAGCAATGATGCCGAGCAGAGCTGGCTCGTGGAAGTGGACAAGAACCAGGTGCCAGTCCTGATGAAACATCTCAAAAAACACAAGCTCCGCGCTAAGCTCAAGCTCCGTGCTCTCGAAGAAGGCGAACGCACTGTCTGGTCCACATGGAAGAACCACTCGGAACCGCGGTGGGCCGCATACAGCCTGGAGTCAGAATCGCCATCACCTTTCTCGCCCACCTCCCAAATCGCGGCATGCCTTGACTCGCGCGCTCCGGCCTTCGGTTCCCGAATCATCACTCCCGGCTCCGATGGGCTCCGCACCCATCTCCCGGATGAAGCACAAGTCGCCGGGTCCGAGGTCGAGCTGGACTCATATACTGTCCGTCGATTCTTGCATGGTGTTGCGGAGGGCCAGTCGGAGATCATTAGTGGATCTGCTCTGCCGCTGCAATGTAATATGGACATGGCTCGGGGTATCGATTTTCGCAAGGGCTGTTATGTTGGTCAGGAATTGACGATTCGCACACACCACCGCGGTGTCACGCGCAAGCGTATTCTCCCCGTGCAACTCTATGACATGAGTCAGGATGTGCAAAGTTTGCCAGAGACCCTGACGTACGATCCTTCTGTTCGGTTGACCTTCCCGACTGGCGAATCGGATATCGTCAAGGCTGGCACCACCACCCGGCGGAACCGCAGTGCCGGAACTTTCCTGAATGGTATTGGAAATATCGGCCTTGCGCTCTGCCGTCTTGAAGTTATGACCGATGTCGCTCTCATGGGCGAGACTCCTGCCCGTCCTCATGAACAACAGTTCAAGTTGACATGGGCTCCAGATGTCGAGCAGCCTAATGAGGTCGGTGTGCGTGCTTTCGTGCCGCCTTGGTTGAGGGATTTCATTTCGGGTGCGAAGGAGGAGAAACCTGCTCCGCGCAATCCTGAGGCTGAGGGTGAGCGGGCGAGGGAGCTTGTCGAGCAACTCGAACAAGAGGAAGACGAAGCCGAGGAGGAGATCGAAGCTTATGCTGAGTCTCACCGACGGTAAGATGTCTCGGTGCATACCAGTTTAGACTTGTATAATATGACGCTGCTCAAAAGATCACGATGTAGATAGCTCACGTATCTCTCTATTCATATAAAACTGTGCACAACTTCATGCATTGGGGTATCTCTTCTATGTATGCAATCGTAAATCCATGGGCCTTTTGTAACACGGAAACTCGCTTCAAATCAGAATCGCAAAATCTAGGTAGCTTTCGCTGCCGCTTCTTCTGCATCTGCGGCTTCATCTTCGCGCGCTAGTTGTTCCTCGAGGGCTTTGCGCTCCTTCTCTCGTTGCGCATTCTTCAATCGCATCAGGGTCACTTCCTCCATGTTAGGCGTGCTTGAAGACTTTCCAGGCGGATTGAATGATGACGCTTTGGGGGCACTCGCAGCAGATGCAGAGGCAAAGGATCCGAATGACGGGGCTTTCCCAGAAGGAGGAGCTGAATTCAAACCTGGGAAATTGAAGGAGGGTTTGGCTGATCCGTTGGAAGGATTGGTAGAAGGCATTGAAGGCGTAGCAGCTGGTTCGGTTGCTTTGGGCTTGGATGGCGCATCAGCAGTAGCCTGACCATTCGTACCCATTCCCAGATCAGGCTGGCTGCCCGAGGCCCAGAAGACAGACTCAATAAGAGCCCACTCGCCGTCCCGTCCAGTTTGCTGGCGGAGCTTCTTCTCGCTATCAAGCACAGCAGTATGAGCACTGACAATAGAAGTGAAGACCACCACACCAGTCGCAACAGTCTTCTTCTCCTTCTTATCCCCAATCCGCTGACGTTTATCCTTAAGCATAAACGTATTCTCAATCTTCCCAAATGGCGCAAAAAGCACCGCGAGCCTCTCAATATCAACCTCAAGCCCACGTCCCTCGCGCACCCAGCGCACCTTAACCGCACGCTCAAGCTCCGGAACCTCAGCACCACCCCCTTCCTTCGACCGATCCACCCGCTGGCTACTCCGATCAGCAGCCTTGCGCGCCTCCTCTTCCTCCTCCTGAACCTTTTTCTGCTCCTCGTCCAACTCCTTCTTAATCTTATCCTCCGCCTCGCGACGTCTCCGCCTCCCATCCTCCGCAATGCGCTCAATCTCCCGCTGAAGCTTCTCCTCCGCATCATCATCCCCGCCCGCCATCCAAGACCTCTTAACACCCTGCTTCACCCCAACGCCACCCATCTCCGCGGCGCCTGCTCGCTCCCGTGCTTCGAGGTCCTCTCGCATCTTGCGCTTCGCCGCGCCCATCATGTCCCGCTCGCGCTGCTTGCGCTGCCGCGCTTCCCGCGCATTGTCGTATAGCTGTCGGACTGAGGGGTCGGAGAGGACATCGTAGGCGATCTGGAGGAAGTGGAACTTGTCGATGTCGGCCGGTGTGGGGTTGGCGATCTTGTCTGGGTGGTATTTTAGGGCGGTGCGACGGTATGCCCGTCGGATTTCGGATTCGTTGGCTGCTGCGGGGACATCAAGGAGGGCGTAGAAGTCTTGGTTGGAGGCGGCGTGCACCTTGAGGTCTTCGTTGGGCATTGTGGGCTGGTTTGCGACTGGTTGTCGCTTTGGTGATGAGCCGAGTAGTAGTTTTTAAGACTTGGTCCTTAGGCCCAGGTCTGCGATGCTAGATTTTGGAGTAGGAGAGTCTATGTAAATGCTGCAATGATTCAAAAATGCGCGATACTTGAATCAAAGCTCTGGCGCGGAGAGAGATGTAGATGGAAATTATTTGGAGGTTCAAGTTCGGAGCTTTGGGCGGTGGGGGATCTTCAACCGTTTCAGTGAAGTAGATGGTACTAGATGCACTCTTATGGCAGCTTGATGCAATATAAGGTCTAGAAAATAAAGGAAGTTTACTAAAGAGATTATTTCAAGCTCACTTATCTTTTTGTCTTGCAAAATAACCAGAAATTTAATATGGTGAATTGTGCTTGTTAACAATATATATTGGAGCATGTGACTGTAATGAGCTCAGTGTATTGTTGTATCTCAACCCATTTCATCCCGAATCATCAATTCTTGAGCCTTAGGTCAATATGGCGCTCCTTTCACCATCTAACCCTACTACATCCCCTCCGACCAGCCTCCAATTAGCTCTAGCATTGGCCGTTGTCAAGCATAAGCCACCAGATCAAGGCGTCCAAGGCAAGCCAATGACTGACTCTTTTCAAGCCGAAAGAAGTTGATTTAATTGTGACCCATGCTAGAACATATCTTGCACATCCGAGAGTTTATCAAGAAGTCCAAAGACCTGGGACATGATGTTGCAACAGACAAGTTCTTCGACAGTGTTTCGTTCTGGCAACAAGCATACGAACAGTCCGAAGCAGGCCAGAGCAAGTTGCATGACCAGATCTACGAGCTGCAGCAACGAAATTCCAATCTGTTGGCAAAATTGCGAGCCAAAACCCCGGTAAATGAGAACGAAGTCTCGCAGACGAGCAAGCGCAAAGCACCCGCTGGGACGAATGCGAAGAGCTCAAACGGAGCGAAGAAAAGGGCTAAGATACCAGATCAGATGCAAAAGAGTATTCCATTGATGAATGATGATTCAAGTGGAGGGGAAGACGGTATGAAACATTAATTGTTGTCTTTCTACTGATGGCGATGGCTAATCACACACCAGGCCTGTGTCTCAGCAGACAACTATATACCCTTCAAAAGGCCCTCCAAAGAAAGCCTATGAAGGCCAACTCTTTGGCCACCGCTGCTGTGATCCTTTGCAAGTCTGCAGAGCAGGAACTCATCCGTGCTGTTCAAGAGCAAAACAAATTGACCCAATCGAACCCTCCCAATACCAACCAAGTCGCAGACATCAACGATGTTTTCAACGGCGCTACAATTGCTTTTCACCTTGTGCATCGAGGATTGTATAAATTATCAAGAAACGAAGATGAAAGGCAGAATCAAGGCCATATTATCTACTATCTGGTCGGGCTGTTTGAATCAACCATGACTGCCCTCACTCAGCATTGCACTGCCATCTCCAAACAGAAGCCCACCCCAGAAAACACAGGTGATTCGAGCGTGGCTTCTGGCTCAGGTTATCATCTAAGCAACCTACGAAACAACACAAAAGAGAAAAGCTTAAAAACTGAGGACGGTACAGCTTCACACCTCGCAGACTTGCTCTGCACAATGGCGCTATCTCTCGACATATCTCGAGCCGAAGACCAAAAAGTAATGGAAGGATTCCTATCCCTCGTTCTTGATCGCGTGGGCAAAATGCTAGCTCTATATGTCTTCCATGATCTCCGACTACCAATGAGCATCAGTCCGAGAATGACATTCCCAGGAGGATTGGAAGCAATGGCAGACGAGAATCTCATGCCGGACGATGCGCAACTCGAAGCAAAGTATTTGGTTCGGCTTTTGGGGAGAATGATGGATGCCGGATCTACAAAATCAGTTGCCGAAGCAAATTCTACGCGCAGCTTTGTCAAAAATGCCAGGGATCGTATTCAGAAGACTCTTCTTCAAGCTGTCTTCGGACCTGATGACAAGTTGTTCTGGGATGGTCTACAACGCCCGAAGACTCCGCCTTCCCAGGTTATTGATGCCCAAGAAACGAACCAGGAGGGGTTTGCGGATTGGTTTACCCAGGAATTGTGGCGGTTGGTGGGTTGGGATGTGCTGGGGAGTGTCTTTGCTCCAAAGTAGACCAGTCTAACCGTGCTTATGGTGATTTTGTTTTGCTTCATGGGGACAGTTGTCCCATTATACCTCTGCGAATTTTATACACCAGGATATTGATAGAATCATATTCACAGAATTGGTATGATATAAAGCTGAGAAGTTACTGTATGTACTTATTCAAGTTTGAGGATACGAGCAGCATTGCCCCCCAGAACAGCAGCCACAGCCTCTTTTTCGTCCCCGAAATTCTCATCAATAGCTTTGTAATTGGTCGTCACACTTAGCCACTCCTTGTCGCCCTCATTTAAAGGCGGGAAGAACGGATGATCAGTACCTGCAACAAGAAGTCAGCTTAATTCCACATCCATATCTCGCCACCCAAAAACCCGAAGGGAACACATACCAAACATAAGACGATCAGTACCCCCACCAACAGTAGCTGCCGCCTTCAACCCAGCAACTCCATAAACAACTGCATCAAGGAAGATATTCGTCTTCAAAACCTCCCAAATACTCCTTTGCGGTCCAGGGACAACACCACCATTCTCAACAAAATTCCGCTCATGCATGATGCAGCTCTCGATCCGACCAGCCAGGAACGGCAGCGTGCCCCCAGAATGAGCAAGCAAGAGTTGCAATCGCGGGAACTTATCAAAGACACGCGACAGCAGCATGCGAGTAACAGCGATAGTAGTCTCAAGCGGGAAACCCAGAGCCAGAGGAAGCACATGACCGTACCGGCTAGTCACCTCAGCACCACCAAAAGCCTCATTAGGAAGACCGTAATGGGGATGCAGAAAGAGAAGGAGCTGAGTTTCCTCCAGAGCAGCCCAAATGGGCCCCAATTTCTCATCGTCGAGACCATTTCCCAAGCCCGAAGTCCCCATAATCACACCACGGATATGAGGCAAGCTCTTCAGTCTCTTAATCTCATCAACGATAATATCAGGACTCGGCGCACTCAACGGCAAAACGGCAAACGCAAACAAAGACGACCGACCCTTAAGAGGGAGGCCCTTATCCGGGTTGTTGGACTGATTAACGCTCGCACAGGTTTCTTCCAAATCATCATTAATGCGCCGGGCCCATTCCTGGGCTTCGGAGGGATCGAGGAAATCCAGCCATGGGTTCGCGAGCGAGATCACGCTGCTGTCAATGCCGTGCTGTTGCATGAAGGTTAGCTTGACGTTGATGTCGGAGTAGGATGAGTCGACTGGACGGCCACGCTGATCAATTGGGATTGCTGGGTCGTCGTCTGAGGAGAGGATTATCAGGCGTGGTTCGCCGTTGGCTGGATCGTGGATGTACGGGACTGTTTTGCGTGCGCGGAGCATCGCCATGTATGAGGGTGGGTATACATGGGTGTGAATGTCTACGACGAGGGGTTTGGACATGGTGAGTAGTGTCAATGGTGATATTAAAGGAGGGACTTGGGAAGGATTGGGAGGTGGGAGTTGGGAGTTTGGAGTTTGGAGTTGTTATGTAGAGGCCAAGTGAGGGGAGAGAGATAAGAACTCATGTGGGGATGCCCCTCGATGCTACGTCTTTATCCCTGCATTTCTGACATTTACTGACATCTGAACTGGCTCTTTGTTTCTTGTATGACTATTGCATCACGCTAGATCCACTGATCTTTCAAGTGTAAGCGTGTGCATCGTGTGATATGTACATAGCTTCCTGTGAAGTACCCCAGTCTGACCCGCTAAGATCCTCATATACCACCAATCTCAAGTGCCATAAGTTAATAAATTGAATTGCTGATTCAGATATACGCCAAATGCAGACATTTATCTCATTGATTCATGAATTGCTTCTCTGCTCGCCGCTAAAAAGTACTATCAGTATCACCACCCAAACAGACGCCAAGGAAACTACATATCCACATACCCTCCGTAATAAAAGACAGATGTACCTCAAAGGTTCGATCCAGCCAAAGTGACAGGCTTCTTGTTGGTGAAGTTAGGGATATCACCGAAGACCTGGGCACTGTCCGAGTCCTTCAGAGCAGCCTGCAGGGCCTCTTCGCTCTCCCACTGAAGAGTGGCCATAATCAAATACTCAGAGCGCGAGCCATCAAGCGCTTTGGGGAACTTGGTGACCTGCCAGCTGTTGAGGCCGTATTTCTTCCAGGTAGCCTCGACGAGGGGCATGTGGGTCTTCATGTAGTAAGACTCGTCGAACTGGATATCCTCCTCGTTGGGGTACATGACAATGGCGGTGTAAGGCATTTTGAAGGAAAACCAAGATGTTGGAGAATATAGAGAGGGGAGTTGAGGGGAGAAGAAGATGAAATGTATGTTGATCGACCGAGGTTGCTCCAGCTGTGCAGGCAGCTTATTAATGTCCTAGTGGGGGGATCTGGGGCGATCCCGAGTCATCGCCGAGGTTCCGTCCCACTCTCTCTTACATGTAGATCCATGATATCTGCCTCCCTTGGAATGTTGAGATGCTGAGATTAATGGAAGGTTGAAAGGAACAACCTCACTGCAACTCCTTGCAGATTCTCACATCAGCACTGGACAAAAGTGGGTCGCAGGATCAACCTGGACCCAATTCCAACACCCAACACTTTCCCACTTCTCACTCTTTCCATCTCAACATGGCTGGCATTCTAGGTCCCCGGGCTCTATCCTGGGCTTTGGTCGTGCTCGCAACAGGCGTGGTCTACAGAACATACATACATAATATCATCTTCCTCACCATCGGCATTGGCCGGGAAATCCAACCAATCGAGGACTTTCCATGGACTTGCACTCGCGTCCAGCACTCTCTCCTTGAAGGCTGCGAGGACTTGTGGCTTGATGACCAGGAACGAAAGCTGTACGCAGCATGCACCAGCCTGGACTCTCGTCAGGGTTGGTCCCCTGCAGGCGACAAATACAACATCTCCGCGAGATCCCGCACGGATCACATCGCTGTTCTTGATATTGACCAACCTGGCTTGGATGGGCTGTACGGTCTACGGCAGCTCCAAATTGGCGGATATCACGATGATCTTGACTTGCATGGATTCGACGTTCGCAACATTGAAGGCCGGCTTCGATTCTGGTTGATTAACCACAGACCTCCTGTTGACCCTGTAACTGGGGAGTTCCTTGATGCCAGCACCGTTGGGGCAAATTCAACTGTTGAGATCTTTGATCTGGACGAGACTTCGGAGACGCTTGAGCATGTTAAGACCGTGGCCAGCGAGGCGATTATTACGCCCAATGGTGTGGCCGTGGAAGAAGATGGTCTGGGCTTCGTGATTACGAATGACCACAATACCAAAACTGGCGCTTCTCGTGGCCTAGAAATTCTAATTGGAGGTGGAAGTCTCGCTTATTGTCGATCTGACACGGGGAAATGCCATATCGCCGCTGACAAGGGATTCTCCATGGCCAATGGAATAGCCCACGACAAGAATGGTCACTACTATGTCGCTCACTCTGTGACTGGTCTCATTACTGTCCACAAACTCGTCAATGACCAATTGATCCAGGTTGATTCTATCCATACCGGGTACCCAATGGATAACCTGTGGCTAGATGCAGATGGCAACCTCATTGCAGCTGCGTTCCCTGACTTCATCGCATTTGCGAAATCTACCATGGACCCGTACAATGTAGTAGCACCTGCTACTGTCCTTTCAATCAATGGAATTGCCAATCAACTGAAGACGTTCGGAAAGAATTCTAAAGTGTCGAAATTGGTGGAGGATAGAGATGCCAAGAGCCTTCCCAGCTCGACAGTTGCAGTGCATGATGTGAAGGGCCATAAATTGTTTTTGGCGGGTATTTTCTCTCCATTTATTACAATTTGTGAGCAGCTTATCTAGATTTCTACGCCTGATACGTTGACTCAAGATAGGTCGATACATTTGACAATCTTGTTCATTACTTGAAAGATAAATTATAACTCTGGCTACTCCGCTCTGATAATTCCACTACCACATTGTACTTGGATATCGAATCCTTATGCCATCGCGAACAACATATTGCCCATAATTTGGGGCCGGGCGTTGGAGTCGGACCCGGAAGTCATATTGAAGTCCCCAGATGCTGATTTCTGCGACTCGTCTCCCAATTTCTGAATTGATCAGTAGTTTAGATCAGTCTTTCCGTCCGAGTCATCAGATTGGTCGAGTTTCTCGCTCTCATCATATTCGAAGCTGGTGGAATCGAGTAGCGACTGCTCGCGAGAGAGCACTGCTTGGGTTTGGTGCGGGGATCGACATCAAGGTTGTCGAGCCAGGTATCCAACAGGGGCGCTTAGTGAGGTTCTGGCTTTCTAGGAGAGCCTGTAAGTGCCTTATTGTTTCGATCTTAGCAAGAACGCAGTCGAGGACGTCGGTTGGGCTTGTGATAAAGTGTGGCCTAACTAAGGCATCTCCCGTCTCTTTGTGCACTTAAAAGGTGCTTAGTGAAGCTTTCAATTGAATGTAGATGTGAGGGTTACAGTTTTCGTCTACCTGTGTTTCAGGTTATTCTTACTTTTAGACTTGTAGAAGTAAACGATTGAAAGGTTGTAAGCATAGAATTTTTAGAGGATCTGATAAGATTGGGCTTTAGTAAAGCTTTCAATCTAAAGCCAAACTTATTTAGAAATTGAGCGTTAACCTTCTTAGAAAATGAAAGAGACTTCATCTTAAGGTCACTTACATACAGTGATCCAACTCCCACGCGCTGATCATCATGCCGCCCCGCGGAACAGGTCGTGGTCGTGGTCGTGGCAAGGCCCCGGCAGCGCCAGTTCCTCCTAGTCGTTCGCCCACTCCATCTGACATTGAGAGTGTGATCTCCATCTCGGATGATGACCCAGATGATGACTAGGACGATGACCAGGACGAGACTTCCAGTGCACCTGAATTCTCGCCAGCAGTACGCTCGGTGATCGCTGGTTCTGAGACCCCTATTCCCAATACTCCCAGCACGCCCACTCCTGCTGGGCCCACTTCCATCGCTGGTCTCCGCCGTGCCCTTACCGGTGGAGTCAGGAAGAAGAACCGTCCCCTTCGCCCTGTCGCCTATCTCCGACATGTGGCGTGGTGCATGCACTGTTTCCGAACCTTCTTGGAGAACTGGGACACCAGTGGACCACCAGTGATCCCCTGCTGGGACGACGGCTTGTCGTCAAAGAGATGCCGTCAGTGCGCCAGTCGCAACAAGAATTGCGAGCCTGTGAGTGTTCCCAACAAGCAGGTCATTTAATAGTGAGCGTAACGTACAACCCGTTTTCTCTTAACTTGAGGCTTACTTTGATAACTGCATCTCGTTAAAGAAAAGTAACAAGGCACCAGCAAGCAGTCCCTCACGGCCTCCGCCTCTCTGATGAGTAGCCTACATCGCAACCAAGCACCTTACCAACAAAGCCCTCGCTAAAGCATACCCATATGACTTTGACCAGAACGGTCGCATCAAGTCGGCCGCAACGCGCATTCCCGAAGACCCAGCTCCTCTCGCAAGAGCCCACGGGCTGCCTCTCATTATCGTCAACAAGGACTCCGTCCCATTGACCGGTCGCCCGTTCGCACTGCACTCTGCCGCGCTCAAGGACAAATCGGATAAGAACCTCAAGGGCGCAGCAAGTGCATTTACAATCGGCACTATACTCCACCCTGGCGGAATGCCATTGATCATCGCCATGTCGCCAGATACGAACCCGTTCCGGGCGGCTGGTGTGAGTGGACAGCAGGGCATCAACGCTGGGGAGTTGCGAAGAAGAAAATGGAGGCAGTCTTTGCTGAGAGGGACCCCCGGGTTGACTTAGCCCACGCGAGGAAGGCTCCGATTTGGTAGATCTCCGACCACATCATCCTTCCTCTGCGGCTGAGTACAGCTGGGACATGCTGGAAAGGCTTGCACCAGTAGCTTTCGATATCATCTAACTTGAAGATGAGACCATCGTTGGGATGGCCTATGTTGAAGGTCCCGTTTCCCACAGCATCCTTGAGGTCAGCGGTTTGCAGCAGTCGTTGCTCCCCCCAATAGTTTTGGGGCCCAAGGTCGACGGGAATCAAAGGATGCCTTTGGGTCGTGTGTCAAGGCTGAAGTTCATGGAGGGACTCTCGTCTGGTTTGAGTTGTCTCAGCGGCAAAGCCATGCAGCGAGTCACGCAGTCATGGAAGCAACCGTGCGAGACTTGTTGAGCCAGAGAAGACAATGACAGAATTTGGTAGACGACAATGGGTGGAATTGAGTTATGAAGAGGCTGGGAGGCAAACGTTGCCTTATGGTAGAGTATGGATTTTCAATAGAGGAAAATGACAAGGCGGCCATCGAAAATGTATTTGCCAGAGCAGGAATGACATCGTGGTAGTTAACAGGCAGTGGGTTGTGAAGGTGGGGGCCTGATATCCGGCGCCAGGAAATCAAAGCAAACAACCGGAGTAGGATTTTATTCTCTGGGTGAAGCCCTCCTTCAGCGACTGGACGGTTGATGCTGTTCTCGATGAGCTGGGCAAGGTTGGGAACATGAGACAGGATGATATTCTTGTCATTTTCATTTGTTTCAAGCAAACGGAAGATTGAGGGTAGGTCAGGAAGGTTGGAAATCACGATCTTCAGGGCTTTCCAGGGAAGATGACTGAGGTAGTCTCTTGGGGCTGTCATGGTCACGTGGTCGACATAGATCGATGTGGTGGTGTGGCGGTGTGGTGATGCAGAGAAGAGGTGTGGCGCAGCAGTGGAGTGGCGGTGAGAGGGAGAGAAATAAAAGCGGTGGGAATAGCACCAGCAGAACCCGTTATCTCTGATCGTCTTTATGGCTTATCATGCAGATGACCCGACCACCTTTCCCCTCCTTTTCCCTTTCCAAGGCGATTCTGGGGGATTCTGCTAACTGTACGCATTTCTACCTATTTTAATCTCTAGCTACACCCAGTATGGCCTCCAGTACAATGCAAGAAATCCACCCAGCATCTACTGCTGTGAACAAGGATGATCTAATGATTCCAGTAAGCACTGCATCGGACATATTGTTCAAGCTACAGTTAACCGACGTCATTTCAGCTGATCGACTTCAGTCCATTCTTTACGGGAACACCTTCCGACAAGCATGCTGTGGCCCTTTCTATTACCAACGCTTTCAAAACATCGGGGTTTGTCTACCTTAAATCCCATGGCATTCCACCTTCCGTGGTGTCCCGGGTGTTTGCTTCATCAGCTCGTTTCTTTGCACGACCTCAGACACAGAAAGACGAACTGGGTTGGACGACCCCACAATCGAACCGTGGTTACGTCGCCATCGGGCGGGAGAAGTTAACCACAGTCGACCAGACCAATGGCGTGGATGATCTGCGTGCATCCGTCCCGGATATTAAAGAGACTATGGAACTTGGCCGTGAGGGAGTGGAAGGGCTTCCCAATCGCTGGCCAGATCATTTGGATGATGAAGGGAAGGATTTCAAGGAGACTATGCAGACCTTCTTTGAAATGTGCAAGACCCTGCATACACAAATTATGCGTGCCATTGCATTGGGAATGAGCCTGCCGGAACATTTCTTCGACGATTATGTCAATGAGGGCGATAATAACCTCCGCCTACTCCATTATCCTGCCGTTAGCAAGGAGGTCTTCAACAAGAATCCTGACCAGGTTCGTGCTGGCGAGCACAGCGACTACGGTTCAGTTACCCTCCTTTTCCAGGACAAACATGGTGGATTGCAAGTACGAAGTCCTAAGGGGACCTTTGTGGATGCGATTCCTATTGCCGATACCATTGTTGTGAATGCTGGTGATCTGCTAGCTCGGTGGTCCAATGATACAATTAAGAGCACCCGTCATCGGGTAATTCAGCCGCCCGCACCAGTCAATGAAGAATCTGGAGAGGACAACTCGGGGGATTATCCTGCTCGATATAGCATCGCCTATTTCTGCAATCCCAATAGCGCCAAACTCATTGAAGCGCTGCCAGGGACTTTCGGCGAAGATATTGATGTAGCCAAGAAGTATGCAGATATAACTGCAGGCGACTACTTGGTCCAACGATTAACAGCGACCTATTAATCAGTGGTGCCTTACGATCTTTGCATGCCCTGCCACGATCTTTATCTACCTACATAGCCGTCAATATCTTTCTGTCACTGCTTCATCTCATCAATTTGCCGAGAAATGAATGTATCCAAGCCGAGAATTCTAACAATCCATTCCTATTCTATTAAAACTCAGGACATGTACAGCGACCTATGCGTCCTCGTCCAATATCAAACCCTCAGTAAGAAGCCGGCACAACCGAAATCCGGCCACCATCAGTAACCAAGATATTACCATTGATATAACCACCAGAGTTACTGGCCAACCACACAATCAAACCAGCCATATCCTCCTCACTCCCACCTCTCGTAGCAGGAATCATCTCACGCGGGAATGAGCCATCCTCAATAGCCTGACCAGTGATACCGGCAGCCTGGAAAATATGATTCGCCATATCAGAGTAATAAAGACCCGGCGAGAGACCATTTACCCGAATGCCGTAATAAGCAAACGAAGTCGAAAGCATCTTCACCAACTGGGTCGTCGCAGACTTAGACGCATTATAGGCAAAGCTGAATGGTACCTTGCGGGCATAGCCCGCAATCGAGCTGGTGATGATCACCTGGGCAGTCGGCGCTGCCACAACGCCAGGCTGCGGAGCAGGTCGTCGCTTGTTGGCTGCTTCGAGGAGGGGCAGGAATGCTAGCACGGTGTAGTACGAGCCAGTCACATTCACGTTCAACACTTTATTGAATTCATCCATTGGAATGTTGAAGAGTTCGTCGCGGACTTGGGAGAGAGGTGGGAGGGAGCCGTCTGCTGCGGGCTGTGGGGGTTTCATTAGGGGACCCATGATGCCGCTGTTTGCGATTAGGAGATCGACGTGGGTGGTTTGCGCTGCAACGGCCTCGTAGGCTTCCTCGAGGGATTCTTTGGAGGTGATGTCGCATTTGATTGGGATTACGGTGCCATTGATGGTTTGTGAGATCGTTTCTTGGAGGGCATCTTCGCGCCGGCCGAGGATGAAGATCCTGGAGACTTCATTGGCGTCGAGGGCTTTTGTCATGATGCGACCGAGGCCTGGATTGGACGTGTGAGTTTCGTTTTCTTTGTAATGCAGCTTAAATATGCGGTCAAGAGTGATACTTACCACTGCCGCCTCCGGTGACCACGACAACCCGGTCCTTGACCGAGAAGAGATTTGATGCTTGTAGATGAGACATGACGGGTGTTTGGAGACGAAGGATAGTATGTACGCGGCGAAATGATTGAGAGGAAAAGAGAGAGGCGGGCCTGTTGCTAAATATTGGAGATTACAACTCCCCGCGATAGCGTCATTCCCCACTTAGATCGGCGGTCCGCCGAGCTGCCGAGGAGATGAACTATACTTGATCGCGGAACAACGCGGACTTGTTTGTTATACATTGACTTAACCGATATGTGTATATTGCTCTTGCATAAATTGGTAAGTTATTCTGAGGCGAAACATGTCAATTTACTTCACTCGCACAGATGTCCGACTACAAGATCGCTATCGGATCAATCTAGGCAGGTGTGTTTGTTTCCCTTCTATAGAGTATATGTACGCATGTCGATGAATCATAAGAATTCAAAGAATCTACCTAAGACATTGGCATTCTTAGTAACACTCCTGGTCTAATATGAGGCCCGTAGAAGTTGGCCTAGTGCCCAGTCTCAACCAACCCAATTTAAAGGGTCATATCATATTTCATCGTATCAGCGGCTCAATCCCATTTTGCTATAGGCCTTTCCCCAAGCTTCAAGCACATTTTTAAGTGAATGCAGAGTTTCTCATTTTATGGAGGCCTCTGCTAGTATTGTGTGCATAGAGTGAGCATCATTGAATTATCGTCGTCCTAGTAGAAGTGTCTATGATGGACAAAGGCTTGAAATACGGCGAGGAGTAGTGAAACAGATCTGATTGTCACTATAGCAGCAGGCAAACATCTAGTTTCCTGGTTGTTAGAATGCTTCGAGAGCTTTCATGACTTTCATGATCCCTATTCTCCAAATATGCCCGCTGCTTGGTTCCTTAGTTGGCAAACACTGATATTTTCAACTCCTAGACTCTCTTTGCATCTCTTATGAAATGTTATCATTATTATCTTGGTCATCATTCTGTAGAGAGATCACCTTAAACAAGACTGGAACGGGCTTAAATCCCAGAAGTACATTTAATCCCCAGTATGAATATAGTGATGCAAGGTAACAACTTTTCTTTTACATTAATACCATTGCGCAGACTCCGAGCTTGGTAATTAATTTACATATCAACCATGGTAGGTCCGAGCTATACTATTTTCACAACTCATCTTTGTCGCCTTGACCGAACATGATTCAATCTAAGTTTTATAATTACTGGGACAAATGTCATTATTCGATGCTATCGGGGGTTCTCCGGGGGTATTTACCGAATCGCCTAGTTGATACCGGGAGGAAAGGCTTTGGTCCACGTCATTTGTTGCCATTGCGAGCCATGTTTCAGTGGATTCTACCATTTCATCACCGCGAGGCAACCAATTGTGTTGAGGGCGACTACTCCCCAATTAGACCCAAAGGAAACATGCGTGGGGTATCAACATTTCATTCGACCGGGATACAGGCCGGTTGGATACGGAATCTTCGCGTGCCTTAAACCCGAGCCAGTGTTGACCTCGATATCGCACAGCTTTGCAGTGTCTTCGGCTATAGAACCGAATGATGATGCCATATCGGAATGACCTGATGAATAGCGCATTGCGTCAATTGACCCTACATTTTCAATGCTGACGATTATCGGTTTATCGAAACCTATATGTACTACATGCCACCTCCGTGCATATCCGGGAGATTTTATGGAATGCAAATACACTATATCTCACACTCAATCTTCTCAATTCTCACCAAGCAAGCCTTAAAATAAGCTGAGATGATTTACAGAAGTGTGCTTGTACTAGCCCTAATGGGGTCGCTCCCATTTGTGGCTGCATCTCCAAAGAAACACCCTAAAGGAGGTAGCGAACACTCAAAGACGTCTTCTACTTCTTCCTCCGAGTCGTCAGATTCATCTTCCATGTCAGCGCCGCCGCTTCGAAGTTACCACACTTCGCAGCCACATACGCCTTTCACTGGAACACCGAGTACCACTGGTGCGCTGACTGCTTCTTCAATTGGAACTGGAATATCGAGTGGTGGTGTAATTCCTGGGGCAACAAGCTATCCCGGTGACGGACAGCTGCACGATGCCGAGCCAGCTCCATATGACCCGGCAGGTGGCGTGGGCACAAACGGAAGCACGCCTGTCTATAACACGAAGAGCGATTTTGACTACGAGTCCTTGGTAACCAAGCCCCTTTCACCAATACAGAGTTACTGAAACTAACTTCCTGTTATGAATAGGCCCTGGCTTTGTATCAGGAATGGGTTGAACTCGATTTGTTCCAAGATGCTCTCCGCCGCTTCTCCATGGAAGAATTCAGATCAGCTGGTCTGACCGAAGCAGACCGCGAGTTGATTGCATTCATGGCGCAGCAAGAAATCGGTCATGTAACTATGCTGAGCAACATTTTGGGAGCCCATGCACCGCAGCAATGTTCCTATGTCTACCCGTACACCAACGTCATAGAATTCATTGACTTCGCACAAAAGCTCACGCGCTTTGGGGAATCTGGCGTCTACGGGTTCTTGGCTCATCTCGACTCGCGCGAGGCTGCGACATTGCTTACCCAATCTATCACCACTGAAGCACGACAGCAGTTGATATTCCGTCAGTTTGAGGGTCTGTTTCCTATGGTTGAATGGTTTGAGGTTGGCATACCGCAATCTTGGGCTTGGACGTTGTTGGCGCCTTTCATCAGCTCTTGTCCTGAGAACCAGACCCGGTTGATATGGGAGAACTTTCCCGCGTTGACGATCGTCAATCAACCCAATCCATATAGCACGGGCAATCCTTCCTCTGGGTTGAATGAGACTGCCGGGTTTAATTATACCTCTGGTACCGGCCAACACAATCCAGGCTTGAATACCACATCTAGCCTGGATCAGGCCCGCGGGTCAGAGAGCAGTCTTACGAAGCCCCACAAAGGTTCTGGAAAGTCCAAATTTTCTAATTCAGGCAACTCATCTCGCTCCAATACAAGCTGTGGCGTCTCTGTCAGCAAGCTTAGGCCAACACCGCTCTCTTTTCCTGGTCGCAAGGTGCTGTTGCAGTGGGATGCCCCTGGAAAGCCTATCGGTCCTAATAATAGCTACGTGACAACCAAGCAAGCTGGTTTGGCAAAGTACGTTGTCTGGGTTTCCCAGCTTAACATCACTTATACTCCTTTGCATACCGACGATACTTCCAACAGTTCTGGAGGATGGACTGCGCAACCCGGTTTGGAGACGTACCAGGGTGATCCTGCTTTCAACGGGACCATATTCATTGCTATTACCGATAGTGATCCTTACCTGAGTGCGTTCAACTTGAGTTTGATCAACAGTCATGTCGTTGCCGGTCCTGCTCTGTACCAGGCTGGTTAAAAGTGGTATAACGTTACTTTTTGTGTAATTTAGTGGGTGTGAGTGAACTTTCCGGGGGAAATGGGAGAGGCACGGATGGATGTCAGTTTTGGAGTCTTCAAAACTTCCGAATTAGATTTCTCGAGTATTTCATGTAAGTATGATAGATTAGAAATGGTTCTACCTAGGCAATTTACTCCGTACACCTTCATTTGCTGAGTCTTGGGGATAGTCAAGTTGACACTGGAGGAATACCTTCACTCTGGGCCTCCTATAAATAATACATTTTAAATATAGTTAAGAGAAAATTCTTGCGTGCAAAAGAAAAGAAGAATATTTGTTCGGTTAGTTATAGTTGTAGGTCAATTAGGGACCCACCTTAACTCCGGGCTATCGCCGAGGCCACTTCTTTTCTCCACGTCAATGTTTACGAGCTTTTCGCAACCCACCAGCTACAGCTCCCCCCACCTCTCACAATGGAAGCAAGGAATCGCAAACAACGTCGTGCAGCTGCCTCATCCTCCAATAAAGATGAGCCCGAAATCACCTACGCCCAACCCCCACGCAACGGTCCAACCAAAAACAAAGCGACCGTCGAGAAAACCCTATATGACATCATTGCAGAGAGACAAAATGGTCTCAATCAATCGAACCCCTCATCAACAATACCAGAAGGGGCCAAAATCATACCTGAGTCAGTGGGAACCCGCTTCGTGACAGTCGATGACGCCGGGAACCTGGTCGACACAGACGGCGACATCAGCAACCATCTATCCGCCCATGGTCCCCCAAAGAAAGGCCGCAAATCCGCAGGCGACACCGAGAAGACCACCAAAGATGATGAATCCGAAATTATTATCGACAAGCCGCTCCCTCCATTCCTCGACACAATCCTCCTCTCCCTCCCGCTCACAACACTCCACCTCACGCTCGGCTACATAGCCGCCCACCAATACGCTGAAAGCATAGACCTACCCAAACTCTTCAAGGATTCTGTCACGACTGCGTTTCCACTCCTCACTTTGTTCGTTCACCTCGCCCACGGCCATATCATATCTTTCAAATCAAAGCCAAGCTCCAAGACACAGGCCGAGCCATCTCTCTTCCCATTGACAAGTGACAAACTTACCTTTTCATTCTTCCGAAAATTGGTTTTCCCGCCAGCGCTACGGACTTTTGTTTTCCTTCCCGTGGCTGTCGTGCTGGGCGCCCATCTTATCGCGATCACGAATGGGGAGCCGTATTATGCTATTATGAAGAAAGCGCCTGCTGTTGGCACTATTTGGATATGGTCAATCCTGGAGTTATCATTTGGAGCTGCTGTTATTGGCGCGTTAGGGCCTTTGGCTTGGGGGATCTGGTGGATGGGGTATGGGATTTTCTAAATTGATGCTTCGGGGATACTGTTTCACTACGTGGGGATGAATGGATATTTGTGGTGAATCTAAGATACAAAGAGACATAAATGAACAATCGATATATGCCATTTGTAAAGGAAACAATGAAATTTAGAAAGTGTCAGATATATGAGACTATATATTGGCCCGAGACATATAATACAGTTCAGGCAAAAATGCCGAAACATTATGAACATAGGCTTTGAAAAAAAGATAAATATCAGGTCATTTCTGCACCCTTAGAGGCATTCATTATCAGGAAACAACAACATTTTACAAATTTCCCTTAAAAGAGAAGAAAGACCCAACCTACAACTTCCACCTCAAACTCTCCAAAATGGCACCCATATCAACCTCACGGATGGAGTCCCTTATTCGAAGAGCCCGAGAAGCAATAGCAGAGAACCACCGAATCAGACTGATAGCAGTAATCCCGGTCGGCAGACGCAGGTCAGATAACGGCCTCTACATAGCCTCAAGCTTCATCCAACCATTCCTGGATGACTGGGAAATACATGGTATTAGACAATGGGGTCTTCTTGTCCGTGTATACCCCGAGGCAGCAAATGCCTACATACGAATTGATATCCGCGATCGGGACCGTAGTTTCCCTAGATTTCCTGGACCCGAGTTTATGTTGCCCACTTATGTTCTTCAGTGGACGGAAACGAGTGGAATGTGGGATTTCTTTCCGTATGACCGGTCTATTAGTGATCGACTTGCTTATAATTTGGATGCAGCGTTTGAAGGGTTGGACCATTGAGGGATTGGTGGATAGGAGACGTGGCTACTAATTCTATGTATGATTTCAGGTTTTGTCACTTGCTAGTGCGTGATGAAGTCGAATAGCAATATAGACTTCACCGATACGTTCACATTACAGGTGGAATCTTCAATCTATACCCAATTTTCAGAACAAAAACCTGATCAAGTGACATCCATATCAAAAAGTACCAAAGTACGTAAAGAATGACAGCGATTCATTTCTTCCCAATTCAGACCCCG
>ERZ1673737.1758-NODE-1758-length-19891-cov-4.292297_pt1 | contig 19891 bp, 15 predicted proteins | sample MGYA00580211_ERZ1673737 | MGnify/ENA primary metagenome ERZ1673737 (study PRJEB41218, sample SAMN15661789) | gut metagenome | host: Homo sapiens | place: Canada: London | collected 2015-08-20/2019-03-30 | study: EMG produced TPA metagenomics assembly of... | reverse complement strand
TGAGTCGAGCCGGGTAGATTGCTGTCTGCGCTAAGCTAACACTATACAGCCGCTCTTGGTCTCTGCGTGTATTCAAAAAGCCATTGTTAAAGGTATCTAGCTCTAAAGCAAATAAAAGGTATTAATCACCGTCATCATCCGACATTCCTTGTTATGTACAAAGTCCAGGCATAAAATATTTAATATCAGATCATAGTCATGTATCGTTCCAAACTCTGCCCAAGGACATTGATAAATGGCCACTGGGTGTTCGTACGGAACAATCGGGCCCACAGCTTGAGAACAGCCATGCCCAAAGAAGCCGGTTCAAGGTTCGGCGGTGCCTCACCTTCATCTAGATCTATAGATGAGTATGCTTCCTCGATTATGCAGCGTGTCCATCGTAGAATACGGGTTTCGTTTTCTGTAAAAAGAGGGTTAGAAATGAGTTTCAATATATTAAGCCAAGTTTGAAAGGAGAGAGAAGATTTGCGGAAAGTTAGGCAGTGGGGAATGAAGATACCGCTCAAAGATTGATCCGGCCCGGCCTCAGCAAGACTAAAGAGCCACTTGCTCAGCAGCACAGCACACTCAAGACTAGCAAGCGAATGACGCACACTCCAGAAGAAAGCCTGACTGCGAGCAATATGGTCAATACCGAGACGCACGGGGATGCTGAGAGCATGGGCAGCGTAGATCAGAGCCGGGATGAGGCGGTAGCTTCGCTCTGGGCGTGGGGAGCGTCGGAGTGCTGAGGCGATGACCACTGGATCACGAGTTTCGAGGCGTCGGTAGGGACCTAGATTCATGGAGAGGCGGACGTAGGCCAGGCCTAGGAAAGCGCTTGAGGTGAATGGGATTGGACCGTTGGCGTTGTGTGGATCGAGACTGGACTCGGGGGCTTGTTGCCATACTGAGGTCCAGGAACGAAGAGCTCGTCTGTCGCTGGTTAGGATACCTTATAGAGGGGCAGGTGAGATGAAATCGGACTTACTCTAGTTTGTTAAGCTCTTCGGTAGGGAGAGTTGTGGAGTGGTTTCCGTTTGGTAACGATAGCTCGCTCACGAGATGGATTCTTTGTAGAAGACCGTGGAGGAGAATATAGTTACCCAATGGTGCCGGGATAGGATCCAACGGCACGGCTGATCGGGACTTCTGTAGAAGAAGGGTTAATGCATCCTGGAAGAATAGCTGCTGAGGACCTCTCTCCCGCTGAGCAGCTTCCCATTCTTGAGGGGTGGCTGCAATCCATTCCATGGTGGAACAAGGCAGCCGCAGGTGAATCTCATTACTGCGCAGAGAGGGATAGGCGTTGTATGCGATACTGTGGATGTGGACGAAACAGAACGCAATCAACTTTGTGCGTCGGCCAGATTCTTGATCAGCCCATTCATACCAATCAAGAGGCGCTCGTGGATCCGAGCGCAAGGGGTCTTCTGTCAACCCAGCCTCACGGAGGTGTCGAACCAACAATCCCTGGAGGTGGAAGGCTTCTTGTACCAGTCGCGCATTCTCCCAAGTGGCGTAGCCCATCAGAATGAGCAAACAGCGGGTGACTTCAATCTGCTTCCATGAAGCATTTCGTTCCGCTGCTACCTGCGGTGCTGTGAGGGATTGGTCTCCGAAGTTGGAATATGGCGGGATCCCCAGCGGCACTTGAGAGGCTGAACTGTAGCTAGGTCTAGAAGGAAGACGGGATTCTCGGGACATCCGCTCAAAGAGGACCGCTTTAGAGACGTGGAAGATCCTTTCCGCGTTGCGATGTTCAAATCGATATTGAGCGCCAATCGTCATTATGGCGAGGATGACCTCAGGGGCACGTTCATTAATATGAAAAGTTGGTATGTGCATAAACGGAAGATGAGGTTGAAATCCCTCGAAGTAGGACGTGAGATATCGCGTCAATGTATGTCGAGATGGCAGCACGAAGTCAGGAATGACGTTGCGGAAATCTTCAAGGGAGGCTGCTAGTCGAAAGCGTTGGTCTTCAGTGACATTGAATCGCGATGTTTTCTTTGCTACTTGTGGGGGTTCTAAATGATATTAGCATTGTTTTGCGTGCAAAACAGCTGAACGGCTTACCAGAATCGGAGAGGTTCCCTAAGCTCTGGTCACCCCTTGGTACAGACGGAAGCCATGATCGAAATGGTGAGTCTCCTCGAGACGTGCCACCTGGATTTCGTCGCTGCCTTTCCTGTTGATCTTGAGTCGGTCGGGCGGCTTCTTGAACATTTTCCAGAGGGACTTCTTGTGTTTGGGATGTTTCTCCTTCGCTAGGAAGCCATTCTCCAGGTAGGCCAATTGAATCCAAGAAGTGAGTAAACTCTTGGAAATGGTTTAAATCTTCAGGTAGGTAGGGCATAGGTTGCGCTATCATAATGTCAGAAAAAATAAAACTAATAGCAGAAATGCAGCCAAACAGCTTATCCCATGCAAGAATATACTACGCAATATTTTGGAGACGTACCTGCAGCCTGGTAATCACCAGGGAGAAGCAATTGCGCAGCTTGAAGCATATCTGGATCATGCACCATACCGGGATGTGCCTCCATAGCCGGGTTTGAGGCAGCCGCAGCTGCAGGAAGCATGCCAGCAGCATGGCTCTGGTCTAGATAAGGTGTACTCGGTGCAGCAGGCCATTGGTGCACAGCAGACGGTCCTGCAAGGGGCCCTACCGAGCGGGATGGTGTATCATATTGCGGGATAGCTGCAGGATGATGTGCTGGCTGGAAATCCGATTTTGCGGTTGGCTCAGGCGGCGCACTTGGCGAGGTAAGGCCATCTTGGTGGGAGATGCGTGTGTGACGCTTCAGTAGATCCCTTCTAGTGAACGCTGCCCCACAGAAACAAATAAATGGCTTCTCCTTGGTGTCTGATTATGGGTCAGTACTTGCCCCTCAGGATCTGCCCAGGTGCTCCAATCCAGCTTACGAGTGCGAATGTGACGCTCCAAATGCTCTGTTCGCCGGAAGCTCCGACCGCAGTGCACGCATATGCGTGCCCTTGCTCCACGGGCCCTTTGTAACGGGGGTGATGGGGACGCCATTGAAACATTGGGGGATGGAGAACTGGATTGGAGACGAAGATACCCTAGGAAGTGGAATGTGGGTGTCGAGATAGGAGAATTGACTCCAACTACCCCAACTCGGGGCTGTCCGGAACCATTCGGCCCGTGATAAGCGATAAAGGTGGGGTTCGGAGTTGGGGTAGTTGCGATACTATACTTCAACTTCTTGACTTGTTAACTTGGTTGACTTGCTAGTTTGATAACTAAGTTTGATCAGTCATGTCATGCAATATGTTTCCTGGAGTCGCAGTCATCACTGGGGCTGGTGGAACAGGTATGTGACTTAGCCAACCGTTGTGGATATACAACCAACACTAGCTAGGAATCGGTGCTGCAACAGCAAAAGCGTTTGCGACAGCAGGATGTGAAAGGATCGCTATTACAGACTTAAACGAAGAGTCCTTGCGAAAAACAGCAGAAGCCATCACTTCAACACATCCCAAGACCCATCTCCTAGTGAAAGCCGGAAATGTGGCAGATGACCGATTCGCAGATTCGTTCATCAACGCAGTCGTACAACAATTTGGCCGAGTCGACTATGCTGTGAACTGTGCAGGTGTTCTTGGCAAGTCAATGCGGTCTGCCGAGACAACCCTTGAAGAATTTGACCGTGTCAACAATGTCAACTACCGAGGCTGCTGGCTGTCTTCTCGAGCAGAACTTAGACAAATGGCATCACAAAGTGAACTCCCAAGTCATGACCCCAACCGTCCTGGCCAGCGGGGCTCAGTGGTGAATGTCGCTAGCCAGTTGGGAATCGTCAGCCGTCCAGGTGCTCGTAAGTGTTGCGCTCCTGTCTATTAAAAACGCACGATTAATAATCTTCTTTCTAGCTGCATATTGTGCATCAAAATCTGCTGTTATTGGAATGACTCGAGCGGATGCCATCGATTATTCCCAAGATGGAATTCGAGTCAACTGTGTCTGTCCAGGTGTGATCGAGACACCACTCATCATGGAGAAGCCCGAGGTTCGCGCGGCCATAACACCAGCAGCGGAGATAGCTCCCATGAAGAGAATGGGGCAGCCGGCAGAAGTTGCCGATGCAATTCTTTTCTTGTGCTCAACACAGGCCTCTTTTGTACAGGGTCATGCTATGGTGGTTGATGGTGGATATGTTACTGTATAGCTTATCCATGAACGTATAATGATGAAATAGTCGAGAAATGAAAGACAATGTCAATGTCCCTATGCGCAATGCAAAATATATACAGTCTAATCTAGTTCTTGTCCGTCGTGTACTGCATCTTCTTCCAATCATAATGCGTCTCCCAGATATGCCCAGCCCGCAGGATCTTCTCCTCCTGCCATAATCCACCAACAATCTGCATTCCAACAGGCAACATGACCTGATTATCCTCCTTTGCCGGAGCAAATCCGACCGGGATTGAGAGAGCCGGGTGACCCGTCACATTGAAGACAGCCGTGTTAATCGTAAGCCCCATGCTAGGTTTCAACGATTCCAGCGGGAGCTCACGCTTGCCATGCTTCGGGGCAACGACCGGTGTGGTAGGCATGACCAGCACATCGTACTTCTCAAACAAGGCCTCGTACTTATCGCTCAGATACCGCCCGAAATTGGCCGTCTTGCCGTAGAGATCAGGGAATTGTTTCATCAAATATAAACCATTAATCATCACGTTCTTCGTGGAAGGAAACGCGCGCTGGAAGCCATCATCTGTCCATGGAAGGCGTGCTCGCTCCATGTCAGTCATATAAAGACCTCGTCGACCGGTATTCTGGCCCAATAGGGTCTGCGCTCCAGCAATGCGCTGCTGAATAGTCCAGATCGCCGGTCCATGATAGTGGTCTGGAAGGGAAACCTCCTCAATAATTGCGCCCAAATCTTTGAACTTCCGAGTTGCCGTCAAAACTAGATTCTTGACAATTGGGTCCACTTTGTCGTGTTCGAAGCCTTCAACTAGAATCCCGACCTTGAAACCATCAAGTCGGTCTGAGGTCTGTTGAAGTGTTGCTCCGAAACTAGTGGACCCAGGCTTCCGGCTACCAAGAGACTTGTCATCGATGCCATCATAGCCACTGATCACGTCTAGACACTGTGCCGTTTCCAGGGTCGTTCGAGTAAGCGGGCCTGCATGATCGTTCATCGCATCGCCACTAGCAATTCCAGTGAAAGGAACGCGTCCATGTGTAGGTTTCAACCCAACGCCTAAACAAAAGTTAGCGCATCGCTACAATCTTTATCCCACTGGAAAATATCTCACATCCGCACAGCGAAGCAGGAACTCGTATACTCCCACCCTGATCACCACCAATCGTAATATCCACCAAGCCCGCTGTAACGAGAGCCGCTCCTCCAGAGGTACTCCCACCAGCCGAATATCCAACAGCATGTGGGTTCTCCACAGTACCCTGTGCACTAGTATAAGAAGAAGTGGAGTGACACATATTCTCGCAAGTAGATGTCCCATGAATATCAGCGCCAGCCTCCAAAAGCCGGGTCACAACTGTCGCATCAGTATTCGGAGTCCAAGACGGAATGATATCGCTCCCGAGAAGTTGTGGTACACCTGCTACAGCAATGACATCCTTCAATCTGACTGACTTGCATGCCAGTGGTCCGCCTTGCGCAGTACCCCGGATCAGAAACCGGTGTGCCCATGCATGTCCGAAGACTTGCTCTTCTTCGCTTGGTCGGCGCACATTTTCACGCGGATACTTTGTCTGATCTGAGACTGGTTGGTAATCTGGTAAGGCAGCGACACCCTCGGCGCAATCGTGTACTGCAGCGAGAAGAGTATGGAAATCTTGCGCCTCGGCTGGATCGATGGTCAGACCGAGCGGATCAAGGAGTTTTTGAGCGTCGTCTAGTTTGACGGGGTTGCTCCTACAGTGTATCCGTCAGTAAGCTGATTTTCCGGATTTGGGGGTAAATAAAGATGGATAAATGTGAAGATACGCACTCTGAGATACTCGTGAAAAGGACCGACATGATCGCTATGAAACACCGCTACGCTGCCGATCTCTTCTTCGTCAGGGGAGGTTGTAGTTTATGAACATTTGCTCTCATGAGATTTTTTTAATCCATCGGTGCTCTCCGACGCAGTCGGCTCATGGAGTCCATTAAACTGGGTCTGATTGCTCACGGTCGCTAGTATATTACCCCGACGACCCCAACCACGTTGGAGAAGGAGCTCGGCATTGTCTTCAGACACCAATTAAACATAGTTAAGAAATTTGAATTATACATGCATTTACATATGAAGAAGAGTATTGGGGAGGGAAAGTCCTATCAGTGGCCAGGGGATACGTCCCGAGCGAGGGGCTTATCTTTCCCGCAGGAGTACAAAAGCCAACCAGTCGGCTATTCTCGACCACCTCAGTTGTTCAATTATTCACTATGGCACCCAAGCGAGTTCTGATTACTTATGGCGTGGATGTTGATGCCGTGGCCGGCTGGCTGGGCTCGTATGGCGGAGAGGATTCTACAAACGACATCAGCAGGGGTATGTTTTGGTCTATTGATGAAGTGATAGTGTTCTAATTGCCCGCGATATAGGATACTGGGCAGGAACAATTGGGACTCAGCGTCTATTGAAAATGTTTGCTAAATACGACATCAAGACGACATGGTTCATCCCCGGTCACTCGCTCGAGACCTTCCCCGAGGACATGGCTGCCGTTCGCGATGCGGGTCACGAGATCGGCCTGCACGGGTACTCCCACGAGAACCCGACGGATATGTCGATAGAGCAGCAGCGCGATGTACTCGATAAAACATACAAGATGTTGACCGCGTTTACCGGAAAACCTCCTCGCGGTAGCGTGGCACCTTGGTAGGTCTTTTGATTTACTAGCTTACGGAGGAACCTAATGATTTTTTTATAGGTGGGAAACCAGCCGAGAAGGCGCCCAACTCCTCCTCGACTACGGCATTGAGTACGACCACAGCATGAGCCACGAAGATTGCCAGGCCTACTACCTGCGAACGGGCGACAGCTGGACTAAGATCGACTACAAGAAGAAGGCGGAGGAATGGATGAAGCCTCTTGAGCATGGACCGCAAACTGGACTTGTTGAGATTCCGTCCAACTGGTACATTGACGACCTGCCACCAATGATGTTCATCAAGAGTGCGCCGAACAGCCATGGGTTTGTGAACCCGCGTGACGTGGAAGATATCTGGCGCGACCATTTCGACTACTTCTATCGCGAGTATGACGAGTTTATCTTCCCGATTACTATTCACCCGGATGTTTCGGGAAGGCCTCATGTACTTCTTATGCATGAAAGGTGTGTTTCCTGATATATCTTTGGCTGGAAAATAGTACTGACATCCATCAGACTGATTGAGCACTTTAAGAAACATGAAGGTGTCGAATTTGTGACTATGGAACAAGTGTGTGACGATTTTAAGAAGAAGAACACGCCTCCACCAGGGGCATTGATGCCAGCAGAGGCAGGGGCTATGCTGCAGAAGTGAATAGTTCTAGTTTTAGCACTTAGTGAATAAGCAATAATATCTTGTTCAACAACTATATCTCATCTTATCTCATAAATGGGTCCAACTCCATCGACCCCAAAAGATCCTCCCTCCACCTACCCCAAATGATATCAAACCACCGTTGTAACTTCGCTATTGCTATCAGTATCAGAATAAAGAACAAGATATGACTTCGCCATCATTGAATATCTATCTCCAACCCTGCCAACCCTACCCCAAAACCTGGGATCTACCCCAACACGACTCCAACATGCCAACCTCACCTCCATGATATTCAGCCCTTGTCGTTTCGTGGGGAAAGTGGACCAGCTCCATCCCGTCTTATCGCTCTTTAGTGTGAAATAGCTGTGACAAAGTACTGTGAAACCCAGAGAACGTCCACGGTGCCAAGCATACATATGCGTGAACAAGATCACGGGAGATAAGTGCCGTGCTCAGCGCTTGTCTATATATACCGACCGTGGTATCTCCAATTCAGAGCCCCATGTTCGCTGCCTATACTTGCAATTGACCAAGCTAGCCAGAGCTTATCATCCTCGTTCATCATGGCACTTCATGCAGATGAGATCAAGGAAGCCCCTCCCTACACAGACGACCCCAACGTCACCGACACACAAGAAGCCGAACTTGAAGACAAATTCGAGGTCTTCAAACGAGGTGAAGGCCAAGTCGATTTCCGGACTGTCAGTTGGATCCGGGCTTCAGTTATCTTCCTAAAAAGTCAGTCTAATCCAGCTCCATTGACCCCATTCCCCTGTGACAAAAATTGACGCTGTTCAACAGTCATCTTCGCAACCGGCGTCCTCTCCATCCCATCACTGATGTACGAGCTAGGCGCATTCCCTGGCGCCATCACTGTAATAGGCTGGAGTCTACTCAATACTTACTGCGCTATTGTGCAGGGCAACTTCCGCAATGCCTATCCGGGCTGCCACTCCATCGCCGATATGGCCCAGGTGGTTGGCGGACCGGTCGTGAAGGAGCTTGTTGGCTTCTTGTTCACGGTTAGTTATGTGATTGTCGCGGCATCGGGTATCATTGGCGTGTCGACGGCACTCAATGCCCTATCGCTGCATTCCATTTGTACTGTCTGGTTTTCATTCATCGGGACTATTATCATTGCCATGTGTGCTAGTGTGCGCAAGTTCTCGCATATCGGCTGGCTCACCTGGCTTGGATTTGGCAGTGTCTATATTGCTGTCTTTATCATTGTGTAAGTTCCGCCATTCTTCCTCTCTTGGATCAAATACTGACGGCCCTAGTATCGGCGTAACAACACGAGACCGACCGGCAGCAGCTCCCCAAACAGGCGATTTCGACTTTGGCTACCGAGTCATCGGTGATCCCGACTTCACAACCGGAATTACAGCCTCAGCAACAATCTTCGTCTCCAGCGCAGCAACATCTGCCTTCCTCCCGGTCATCTCCGAGATGCGCAAGCCAAAAGACTACCCCAAAGCAGTCTACCTGAGCATGAGCCTGGTAACAGCCTCCTACCTAACCTTCAGCCTAGTAATCTACGCCTGGTGCGGCAAGTGGATCGCCTCCCCATCCCTCGGCAGCGCCGGCGAAACCGTCAAGCGGGTCGCCTACGGGATCGCCCTCCCGGGCCTGATCATCAGCGGCTGTCTCTACGTACACGTCGCAGCCAAATACCTCTTCGTGCGAATTCTGCGCGACTCGCGCCATTTACAGGCGAACACGGCTGTACATTGGGGAACTTGGTTGGCGTGTACGGTGGGTATGGCCGCCATTTCGTTTGTCTTGGCATGCGCCATCCCTATCTTCAACTATGTCTTGGCATTGGTGGGGAGTTTGTGTTTTGCGCCTTTGGCGATTAGTCTGCCAGGGTGGTTGTGGCTGTATAGCCATCGCGATCATTGGAGGGGGAATGTGCTGAGGGTTCTGTTGTATGCTTTCCATGTCTTCCTTGTTCTGTTAGGTCTGTTTATGGCGGTTGGTGGGACTTATGGGGTTGTTGTGCAGATTAAACAGGCCTATGCGGATGGTGCCATCTCATCTGCCTTTTCCTGCGCGGATAATAGTTGAGAGTGCTGAGGTAGTCAAGCCGGGTGGGTGGCCGTGCCCTAAGTGGGCTAAGGTCGTCAGCATGATTCCTCACTTCACCTATTGTGATCTAGACTGTTTTCTATAACTTTATAATCAATTACCATCGAGACTTCGACCGACCAATAGACGAAAGTTCACCTATCGATTTCCTATTGGCACATCCGCCGCGTGCCGTTGCCGCAACCGAACGCGAATACGCCCACGTGCGCTGTCTTCCCTCTTTGGTCGACACCTCTATCTCACCATGTAATTCTGGCTTCTCTTCTTTTAATTCTCTTTATATTCTTCCTATTTCCATCTCTCTTCATTTCGTTTCTCTGTATCCTCAAACCTCCCCGTCACAACTCTCTTCTCTGGGAGATCCAGAGCTTATCTCCGTTATCATCATCCGGGGCCTCCGACATGGCTTTGCGCAAACTCGCCATACTCTTTCTCCTCACAGGCCACGCCTTAGCAGCCGCAATTCCAAAGTCTCCTCCAATCCAACCAAATACTTTTGGCGAAATTTCAATCCCGTCCATCGCGGACTCGCCAACGAATCAGGCCGCGTCATGGGCTTTGTCCGAACTGGACCCACGAGCGGATAAGAGATCGCCGTACTATTTTCCCGAGACCATCCAAGACGACGAAGACCTTGAAAATGAAGTTTTATTGCGGGAGATCGCTATGCGCGAGGCGGGATTTATCCCCTCGAGCTCCCGATCGTCGGGAGAAGTGCAAAAGTCAAGTCGTCATCCCGTTCCTGGTTCCAAGGATGGGATCGGCGCTGCCAGTGCCGGTGCCGGTGACAGGGCCAGATTTGCCGGGTATATGGGCTCGGGTTCGAAGCTGAGCGAGCAGGGCGGGTTCCTGGAGGAATTTACGACAGCTGCATACGAAGCTTCTGAGGATGAGCGGACTTTGTGTCCGCCGTTTGGGTTCTTTGTTGTTGCTGCTGTTGTGGTTTGTTTCGTTACTATCCTGAGAGGAATCGGTGCCAAGAAGTGAGGTTGTGGTATCTTTTTTTATTATTTTTCGACTTTATCTCGCTTCTTCGTTTGATCGGATATAGTTTTCGACGACGAAGGCATGGAATAACTCGGCTGCTCTGCCGCATGGGCCTGGGCGATCACTCAAACACTCCAGCAATGACCATCATCGGATTTTGGCAGCTGGAATCCACTGCGCGAACGGAAGTCTACATGTTTCGGAGATTCAGACCTTTCCCACAATACCTCACGCATTGGCCTCTGGTCAAGAGGAATGAGACAATAAGCAGCAAGCAAGAGACAACGAGCCAATGTCGTGTGGTTATATGTTGAAGCCCTCTACTGGGATACCCATAACATACTTGCCACCATCCCGACTGGGTATCACCATCTTGGGTCGGCTTCATCTCGTGCCAGATCACTGGAATTGCATCCGCTCCATGGATATCTCTAATGCACAAGGCGCTCGAAATGGGGGGTTCCTGCTGAATAGAGTATCGCTTCTAGCTGGCTGATTAGCGCCTCAAGTTGTTCCAAGTTCTCTCGATGGACAAGACAAATGGGATGGGCGAGAGAACCAAAGGGGTCAATATTGAGGATATTTTCCTGTTACGCTTGTCCAGTCAAACATTTACACAGAAGGGAGGAACTGCTTAGAACTGTTGTTCTGATATCAAAAGTTCCAATCTTCACGGTCTGTTGACCTGGTCATCATTCACTGCTTTCTCCCTAGCTTCTCTATGCTCTAAAGAATGCGCATGACTGTGTCTAGACATACTTGAGATATGACTGAAAGTATCCGTTTCTTTCCAAGTAAAAGGGCCACTTAGGGTCCATGCCAACCGAAGTAGCAAGGTATTTTATACCATGTATCGTAGGTCTGACTACATGACCCATTCCTACATGATGCACGGTACAAGCCCACCTAAAAAAAGATGAACAGGCACAGAAATGAAACTGGCATCCACGTTGATTATTTGTTAAATACAATCCCGCAGAACAACCACATTCCGTTGTCACATCATGCTTGCGTTCAAACACAATTACCATGGTGCGAAAACGGTCTCAATCAAACCAAGGACAGTATGGAATCAAGAACTATCACAGTCAATCTTCTGCTTAACAGACTGGTAGTCCAGCTTCCACTCGAGCACCTCATGCGTGCCGCCGACTTGTTCACACGGACTCAAGGGCCAAGAGGGAGGTGAAGATCGTCAAAGCCTTGAGCATCATTGTGGATGGAGCGGTGGATAGTAGAGGATAGATGGAAGATAATGGAGAGATGAAGCTTCCAGGTCGGGGAGTCTTCGTTAAATACTGGATAGGGGAAGAATTTGTTTTGAGCGAGCTAGGGCCAGCCCAATTAGCATATTTGGAAAATGGTTCCGCAGATTTCGAGGGCTAAGTATCATCATAATGGATCTGAGTTCTATAGTGTGAGGTAAGGGAAAGGAATCCTGCAGATTTTCAGGCTACAGGAACAGGCAATACTGGCTTGTACTCCGTATAGGACGCAGATGTCCACAAGCTGCATTAAGAAGGGGCTATGATCTACATTTATATCTACTTTTATAGCAATGCCGTCTTAAAGTGTTTCAATAGCAGATCTTTAAGAAAGAATCGTGGTTTGTAAATATGGAGTACGTACATTTCCGCTCATTTGATTGGGAGATTTAGAGCTCCATCGAGGTCCACTTGATTTAAACCTCGGTGATCCAAGGGCCGAAGTATACACTGCATGTTGGAAGATACAGTAAACAGAGAGATAGTGATGCAGCAAATGTATTTCTTTGGATTATTAACACAAGGCCGGAATTGGCAGACAAAAAATGTCGTATTAAAACTTCGGGTATTTGCAGATCGGGATCGTTCCAAATCGCTGGTTCTGCAGGAGTCAATCGGGTCTCATCAGGAAATGAGATCGACAGAAGGTCCATGGCCCTGACATCATTGGTAGTTTCTTAGCAGAACACTGAGTTAGCATAAAATTGTCAATTTGAGTAAAAACATACAACTACTCCTTCGATCATCTGCATTCTTGCATTATAGGAACTAACTTACTCAAAAAGAGGACAAAGTTTGAGCACTTAAATGATTGGATAGCCACATAGGCCTAAATTCGGATTTATGTGTAAATGATAGTCAAGAAGATAAGACGAAAAGAGAGCATCAAGAGAGGAAAGCCAATGCCCAGACGCCACGGCGGTGCAAGAGACGGCCGATGAGAATGAAAATGAGCAAAAACACAGATGATAAACAATAATAAATGACAAACGATGAAAGCCACCCAGATGGAAAATAACGATTACATTGACCTCTCTCTTTTTGCATCCCCGCTCCGAGGAAATGAGCGGGGAGTCAATAATAGACAAACAGGTAGACAATGGATATGTACGCAAGTTCTATAAGAAAACACGAGAATGGAAGAGAAAAAGGAAATCACCCAACAGATGGAAGGGCAACTTTTAAGAGTCGTCGACAAGACGCTTCTGAGACCACGCGCGCTTCGCACCATCCAGAAGAACGTCCATGTTGCCACTGTTATCGCACATGCCGCGGAACAGACCGTCTTCCTTGTTGATCAGCTCCCAGGGATGGTCGAACTCGATGACGCGGCCGTGGTCGAGGACCAGGACCTTGTCGTAGTCGATGATTGTTTGTAGACGATGGGCGATGGTGATGATTGTGCTGTCGCGGAGTTCGCGGAGGGTCTCTTGGATCTTGGCGTCTGTCGCGTAGTCGATGGAGGCGGTCGCCTCGTCCATCATCAAGACGCGGGGGCTCTTGAGTAGAGCACGAGCAAGGCAGAGGAGTTGGCGCTGGCCTTGGGAGAGGTTTGAGCCCGACTCCGAGACTAGGCTGTCCAGGGTGTGGAAGATGTTCTTGTTGTCGACGACCGTGACTGCGCTGCCGTTTTCGCCATTGGCTTCTGTTGCTGCGATGGTGCTAGATGTTGTGGGTGTTGCGGTGCCCGAGGAGCTAGATCCAATTAGATGGACACGGCGGAGGGCTGTGAAGATTTCCTCGTCGCTGAAGAGGCCGAAGGGATCCAGATTGCTGCGGAGCGTGCCGGTGAATAGAGTTGGATCTTGGGGCACGATGGTGATTGCCTCTCGCAGGTCGCGCAGTCCAATCGAACCGATGTCAACACCGTCAATCAGAATCTGTCCCTTCTCGGCTTCGAGACCGCGGAAGAGAGCCAGTGCGAGCGAACTCTTTCCGGCACCTGTGCGACCGACAATACCAACCTTCTCGCCGGCCTTGACGGAGAAGGAAACTTCCTTGAGCACCGGGTCCAAATCAGGGCGGTACCGGGTGCTATAGCCGTTGAACTCCACCGCACCCTGGCTGGGCCAACCAGCGGCAGGTCGGGACTCAGGAATGACAGCGGCTGCCTCCTGGTCCACTTCGAGATACTCTCTCACTCGCTCAACGGAGTTCATATTTTGCTGAACCTCGGAGTAGAGACGCACAAGCCAGAGAACGTTCTCTGTGAATGTAACGGCGTAGGTGAGCGAAAGACCAGCAGCACCGGCATCAATCTTTCCGACATTCAGCAACACAAAGGTGGCCGAGAAGAAGGAAACCAAAGCACCGGTCCAGTCCACGCGGAGAGCGAGCCAGCGGTTGCTAGCCCAAAGGTAGATGTGTGGCCGGTTGTAGGCGTTGATGCGGCGGTGGTTGTCGATCATGAAACGGGGACCATCACCATAGGCACGAATAGTGACAATGCCGTTGAGCGTCTCGCCGAACTGCTGGTACAGGGGGCTGCGCTGCACAGATTCCAGACGCTTGAGATCACGAGAAGAGTTCAGGTAGACAGCACCGAGTGCGGTGTACACTAGTGTGATGAACACACCAGCGATCAAGAAGCCAGGGGTAATAACGGAGATCAGGATGACAATCATGATAACCGAGGCCAGACTGTGAAGCATGCCGATGGCAACGGGAGCAACTTCCTGGTCAACAGACTCGACATCCTTGGAGAACCGGTTCATGAGTTGGCCAAGAGGAGTGGAATCAAAGAAGCGGAATTTGGCATGCATGACAGCCTTGAGAAGGCGATCGTGGATCTGCCAGGAGGCATGGAGAGAGCCCCAGAACAGAACAGCCTCGCGAGACAGAGAGATTGCGATGTAAAGGAAGCCAAGGAGCGCATAGACACCGAGGTAGTAGGCCACATTGACTTCGTTATCAGGCCCGTTGGTGGAGCTTTTACCAAATTGTGGCAGACTCCAGCTGCTGACGCGACCAACGCTTCCAACGTTGAAGGTGGGCGGCTTGAGGTCGGCGGCAGCAGCGTAATGGCCGGCATTGTTCTCAGTGCCAACCTTGGAGGTGTGGTAAGAGTTTGCCCATTGACGAATCCAAATGTTGGTGGAAACCGAGCCCAGTTGTTGCAAGCAGAACACCACGACAGCTCCAATCCAGTAGTACCACGGACCCATGGAGCGGAGGTACATGCTGACGGTAGACCACTTGATGCTACCAGTAGCCTTGGACTCTGACAGCTTGGCCTTTCCATCCTTTGCGTTTCCATTCGCTGATCCGTCGGCAGGGGATTCATCATCCGCGCCTTCATGGTCTGAAGGCGCACGAGACAAGCCACGGGAGCTGGCCCTGGAGGCAGGCCGAGACTTGAGGAATTCATCACCCAAGGCACCAGTAGCAGCGACATCATCGGGGCGACCCTGGGCGGAGATCTTGCCGTTCTCAAGTACCACGACATAGTCGGACTGGGGCACGGTCAGGGCAACGTTGTGGGTTACCAACACGCAAGTACGGTTCAGCATCAGCGGACCAGTAAGAGCTTGGCGGAAGATGTGCTTGGCGGTATGAGAGTCGACAGCGGAGAGACAGTCATCCAGGAGCAAGTGGCGGCCACTGCTGTATATGGCACGGGAAAGAGAGATTCTCTGCTTCTGGCCACCAGACAAACTGATACCCTTTTCTCCGACAAGGGTCTGATCACCAGCATCAAGGATCTGGAGGTCGCGCTCGAGGGCACAGGCCTTGAGCACGGCACGGTAGCGACGCTCATCATAGGGTGAGGCGAAGATGATGTTTTCCTTCACAGTATCGTTGACCAACCACGCTTCCTGGGCACAGTATGCGATACTGTCAATCAGGCCAGTTTCGGGGTCAACGGGGAGGTCTGCTCTGTTGGCCATTCCACCGGGGAGGTGAACACGACCATCCAGGAGTCTCATTTCTCCAAGCAGTGCCATGAGCAAAGACGTCTTTCCGGAGCCAGTGGGACCGGCAATGATGTTCAACTTTCCAACAAGGAATTCGACGTCAATATTGATCAAGCGGAAAGAGTCCAGGCCATCAGCGGATCCAGCTTCTTGGGGCGTGGGTTTTGAAGTGCTCCAGGTGAGTGTGGCATTTTCAAGGCCAAGCCGGGCTGGGGTACCTGCAACGGTACTATCACGGAGCTGCTCATATTTGCCAGTCTCCTCCTCGTTGAGGTACTTGTCCACACGGTCCAAGGAAACCTTTGACTCCTGAACATGGGCTACCATATCCGCCAGTTGGTCCAGGGGGACACGGAGCAAGGAGAACATTGACAACGCAGGGAAGGCAACGGAAGGAGTCAATTGCTTCTTCTCGACAACAGTGTACAAGAAGAAAGACAAGAAGGTGATGAGAATCGGTGTGCCGTACCAGACAGTTGCGGCAGAAGACCAAAGGATGTATCGTTTACGGAGCGCCTTCAATTCAGTCTTGCGCTTCTCGTTGACAATGTCCTGGAAACGCTGCTCCCACGCAAAGTACTTGATGATGCGAATGTTCTGCAGTACTTCATTCGTAGAATGAATGCGGGCATCGGTACCCTTCAGGATCTGGTTTTGCACCTTGTTGAACTGGCGGGCGATGAAGAGGTTGACAGGCAGCATGAGAACCATGATTGCAATACCAGCAAAAGAGCTGAAGCCCATGATGTAGTAAAGCAGGGCGACGGCCATGGTGATCTGCACGGGCACACTAGCCCACAAGAAGTGAAGATAAGCGCCAACTTCGCTGACCTTGAAGGAGTCAATCGCCATCAAGTTGATGATTGTACCGACATTAGCTTGGGTGGTGTCCTCCTCGGCAGCAGGCTTAGTTCCATTTTCGGTGTCATTGCCATTCGCGGCCTTCTTCTTGCGACCGAAAGGAAACAGACGCTTCTTCTTCTTTGCATCTTTGACGAGAGGTACCTCCACGGCCTTGCGGGCCGCTTCTACCGAAGCACCTGCTTTGCGTCGTAGGGCCTTGGCATAAATCTCACCAATAATGATCGCACGGATTTTTACACCCATCTTTCGACCAATGAACAGGGCTTGTCCATCAGCCACACCCTGGACCGTAGCACAGCAGAAAAGTAGAATGGCGTACAACCAAGCTGCATTAGGCGTGGTGGAACGAGGGTCCTCGACATACTCAAGAATAGCCTTGAGAAGTAGGCTGGGCATGAAAACGAATAGGTTGGCGAAGACGGTCCAAGCACCCTGCTTCAAAATTGTTCCGGCAAAGAAGCGAATCAGCTTCCACGCCAGAGAACCCTTCATATGGCGCTTGCGGAAGTCACTGAGAACGTTGGCGGCCTTTTGGGACGGGGTCAAGTTCCAGACGTCCTCAAGCTCCAGGGGTTGACGGTAGCCTTTCAAGACCAGCGGATCGAGCCAGGAAAATGTTGCGAGAGACAATAGACTGGCCATGGGGTGTCTCGGAGGTTCCAATCCATCTTCACGCTCAACCAAAACTGGCTTGTTGCCTCGGCGAGTGGTGAGTGCGATGAGAAGAAGCAATGTGCTCAACGAGAACTGAAGGCTGCTCAGAACCAGGGCGCGCTGAGACAAGGGGTGGATAATGGCGGATCGGAAGACCATGACGTTGAAGAGCCACTGGAAGCTGTACAGGATAGCCGTGTGATTCCATAGTCTCGGGGCGGAGGAAATATCCAATGTCGATAGAAGAAATCGAACCAGCACCAAGAACATGATATAACCCCACGATATCAAACCCGCAACGGCGGGAAGCGTTCCATTGCGACCCCAGGCTTGAGACGACAAAATCACAATGAAGACTGCAACTTGGCCAATAAGCGCAGCGATTTCGACCAAGACGACAACTATTTCTCCACGCGGCCGATCGACCTCAGACTCATTTTGTTCCTGCTGTGCAGCCTGGAAGAGCATCGTATCGGATTCGTTTTCCTGGCCATTGGAAAGCTCTTCGGAGTCATTGTTCGGGAGGACCTTGTACGTGACACCTTTTCGGGAAACCACATATCGATGGGCGAGGCGAATGAGAACTAGCAGCACCGAGACGCTGCAAGCTGTGAGGGGAAGGATCACTTGAAGAACGCTATATTATGTACATCATGATCAGCATGGAATCAATGGTCGCAAACGCAGTTTCGAGTTACTCACTTGCGTTGGAAGCAACGAGACAAGTCGTCAATGGCCCAGACAGGGCCTTGGCATTGCGGCAGCATGACTGGCGGAGCGCAAAGCTCACAGAGACTTATAGTCTCGGACCTCGCGCGAAGCGACCACGCAGCTCTCGAGCTGGCGACGAGGTATAGTCAGGCAATGCGACCGAAATAAAGTCGTTCCTTTAGCAAAAATATTCAACTTGCCAGGACAAGGCAGGCATTGCAGAGTCGACCAAATTTTGATGTGTCGGATGGAAGAAGATCCCGGGACGGAGGGCCGTTGAGGCGAGTGAGCGAGCCGGGCTCAGATATAAAGGAAGGAAGCTGTTGAAAAGATGCGGAAACAGAGTGAGATTGCTGAGAGAGACCTTTAGCGCGGGGGAGGAGAAGAAGAACTGCAAGGATTGCGAGTCTTCCAAAACCGGCGGTGGACGGACTCCGGGTAGGGTGACATACGCCGCCACCAGGTTTTGGCAGCGGATTGAGGTACCAGTACTTAGGTAATTCTGCGCGCAGTAACCAAGTTAACTTAACTTATCTACTAGTTCTGATCTAAACAAAGCTATTATATGGCTAAACTATATTCGGAGTCCGACTATTTCTTTGGTCTTCTGAGGCATTCGTGTCTCCGGGATCTCTTATCGGAGAGTTCCCCACTGCAGAGAGGGAAAGAGAGACATGCAGGTGACTCTCCAGGTACGTATGTAGATCAAGTTGTGTATGTTTTAGTGATAGGTAACTTATCACGTTCGAAGGCAACTTAGGTAAAGTTTGATGATTACTCAGTCGCCACCCGATTCCCAACGTTGCAACTTTGTCAGGCACCTTTGTCGCCTATATAACCTCCAACCGCCCAACTTCCCATTCACGCAAACTCACCATGGCGGAACGCATACTCATGAACGAATTTAAGACCCTGCTTAAAGAGAAATGGGTCCACATCCAGGTCCGCCTCCTTCCTCTGCTCTATGGGATATCCTGACTAACCTTCGCAGTTACACAATGACGACATCTTCAACTGGGATGTGGCTCTTATCGTGATCAACCCCGACTCCATGTACTACGGAGGCTATTTCAGAGCCAAGATGCGCTTCCCTGCGAACTATCCTTATGCTCCACCAGGTAACCAAAACCCAGAACCTCAAATCACCACCCAGGTGACCATTTGCCATGTGACTAACAAATTCGCCCCTCCAGAGTTCCGCTTCCGCAAGCCCCTGCACCACCCGAACATCTACCCTGATGGAAAGCTGTGTATCTCAATCCTCCACGCACCAGGCGAAGATGAAATGTCCGGCGAGCTAGCCTCCGAGCGCTGGTCCCCAGCCCAGCGCGTCGAATCCGTCCTGATCTCGATCATCTCCCTTCTGGACGATGCCGAGCCCTCTTCTCCGGCCAATGTCGATGCAGGCGTCTTACTCCGCAAAGATCCCGCTGCCTACCGCCAAATGGTCAAGGCCGACGTGGAGAGGTCCAAGGCGGATATCCCAGCTGATTTCGTGATGCCGACACACGAGACATCTATCGTCCGCGAGCCTACCGAGAAGGAGGACCACGATTTCTGGGCGGATAGTGATGCGGATAGCGACGTGTTCGGCGGGAGTGACTCTGACGAGGATCTTCTTCAACAGTTCAGTGACAGCGAGATCGACGAGGTGGACGATGACTCGATCGAGGAGGATAACAAGGATGCGATGAAGGCGTAAGGTGACTGGTTCACCTTGTGTCTGGGCTCGCTGCTGGGCGTTTCATGTCTCGCATTCACGGTTCTGGGCGCATATTTAGCATTCTCGGCGTACACATCTAACGGTCATTTTTATCATTTTTATCATTCCTCTGGCGTCGCGAGGTTACGGTTTATAGCATAAGGAGCTAGCAATTTGCGTCGCTACAGTACATTTCTCATACAAATCAAACAT
>ERZ1673737.1757-NODE-1757-length-19893-cov-4.911130_pt1 | contig 19893 bp, 21 predicted proteins | sample MGYA00580211_ERZ1673737 | MGnify/ENA primary metagenome ERZ1673737 (study PRJEB41218, sample SAMN15661789) | gut metagenome | host: Homo sapiens | place: Canada: London | collected 2015-08-20/2019-03-30 | study: EMG produced TPA metagenomics assembly of... | reverse complement strand
ATTAAGTCACCTTCGTACTCTACTATCGACTATGCTCGCAGTAAGACACTAGTCCCAAATAGGTCAGCACCCCAATTAATTATGCCGTAATTAGGGCATCGCCAGGTGCTATCATGTCTACGGCTTCTTATATTTCGCCAATTTTAACACACCACAATCATGCCGTTTTTTTTAACAAAATTGGACGTAGAATAGCTAGATTCCTTCATTTCTACAGAGTTTTCGAAATCAGCATCTATTTGCTATTTGGGACTAGTGTTATACTGCGAGTATGGTCGATAGTAGAGTACGAAGGTGACTTAATTTTACTAGGGGGACGCGTAGTAAATAGAAGTACCTCGGATCCATGACCGCCGATTCTCGGGACATTAGCATCACCAAGAAATTGATGCATGTTTACCGATTAATGCATATAAAATACAATTACTACATAAGGCCTAATTAGGCTTAGCGTAAAAGGACGGGGTCCATTTAGTAAGATATGGGGTCCATTTAGGAATGCCCTTTAAATAATAAGTGGCTACACAGGGAAATCTAACCCGATTCCCATTTTTTGATGTAATCAACCTGTATGTGTCGATATCTAGCAAAATAAATGCATCCAATGACATATTACATTTACTAGCCTCGGTATAGGCATTCACATATTATGATGGACACATAAAGTAGACATGAACAGTATGCTATTCGGCATTACTGCTCTTCCTTTTTCTAGAACTTACTAGAAACCCCGCCACTTCGTGTCCAAAGTGATCATGCAACCTTCCATGTCTGGACTAGATGCCTCATCCTACAATTGAATTATCCCGCGGAGTATCTGCCTGTAAGATAAAAAAGAAATACAGCCTAGAGATGCATAAATTATGCAGTCACGAGTCTTCCTATGTTTGCGCTATTTGTCGACCAATATGGGGCCCCATATGGGTTTGCGGGTTACCCATCTCGACCCAAAATCCAACCCATTTGCGGGTTTCGGCGATGTCTATATCAGAGGCAACAGCGCTGTTTTGGCCAGCTCTCTCACTCTCATCTTCACGACCAGATATATCTCCCCATGAATCTAATCATTTTATTCCTTCCCCTTGAGATGTAAATGCGGGAAGGGATTCGTGATCGCTCGAAAGCGGTGCTGGATGTGCGTCAACCCTTTTGCACAGTGGCACCCCATACGGAGTGGCATTTCTCGTGCCCAGAAACGAAGATACCACCTCGGATCGTACGCCCGGATCCCGCTCGCGGAGGCCTTAAAAATAATGAGCCTGGAGAGGCTGCAGGAATTGGAAATGGTCGACCCGAACCCGCTACCGCCGTGGAGACCCGAGGCTTCTCGAAGATCTAGATCGAACCGGATAGGGAGATCGCAATGAAATGAGCCAAGGCCACACGGTCTACCTCGGACATTGTTGTACCGTTTGACACGATCTCGGGGGTTTCGTTTCGTTATATATCCAAAATCATCTGTTGAACTTGTGCAGAATAGAAATACGTATTGAAAAGGGGAACCCGTAGGGAGACCCGCCTCTGCCTGTCTGTCTGCGGACAGGTCGGCCACTAGGGGCAGTGGGACTATAGGAGGGGGGAACATAGGGGTGGTCTAGAAGGGAAGGCGTGTCTGTATTGCTATGCTACGCATAGGAAGTCTTATATATCACAAAATGCTGAATCATCCGATAGACCGCCACTTCATGCAGTCAGCAGTTCCCCCACTACAGTATGTACATCACAGGGATGCAGAAGGCTCCTTGGTTGCCATGATTTCATAAATCGCGTCGATGTAAGCCTTGCAGTTCTCGTTGCCCAAAATGCCTGGCCCCATTTTATTCATGGCATAAGCGATGGTCATCCGGCGATCTAGATCCATGGCCAGGAAAGATCCCCCCCAACCTCCCCAGAAGCAGATATTTCCTTCGGGGATGAAGGTGACGCTCTCCGGCACAGGAAGGCCGACTCCAAGACCGATTCTGAGGTTCAGGTACAACACTAGATCGATACCACTAATTCGTTCCTGGATCATCTGGTCAATAGTCTTAGGCGCAAGATATTGCTTCCCATCGACTGTTCCTTTCAAGGACACAATTGAACCAATCCGAGCGAGCGAACGCGCATTTCCAAACCCATTCACGCCGCCAGCCTCAGTACCCCTGAAGCCCGGGGTCATAGAGTCTTCGGCCTTCGGGGTAAGATTGATGAACGCTCTGGCCAAAACGCTTTGCGGGTCGAGGCCCTCTGGCATATCCACAGCAGCAGCAATGATATCCGCAGTACGCGGCCAGTCTTCCTCCGGCACACCGAGTCTGAAGTCCGCGCCCAACGGTCCAGCAATCTCATCGGCAATAAACTGCTTCAACGGCTTGCCGCTCACGCGCCGCACCAATTCACCGATCAAATGTCCATGGTTCACCAGTTGGTAGGCCGACACCTCACCAGCCTTGAACCAAGGAGCCTGCTGTGCGAGCGCGTCAGTCGAAGCTTTCGTGTCGTACATGAACTCCATGGTGATTGGTTTGTCCCATTGGGGAACGCCAGAGGAGTGGCTGAGGATGTGCCACACTCTGACGTCTTCCTTGCCGTTGGCGGCGAACTCCGGCCAGTACTTTGACACTCTCTCTTCCACGTCCAGCAGGCCGCGGTCAACGAGGGTCAGAGCTGCCAGGGCAGTGACGATTGCTGCATGACCAAACAACGGTCAAAGTGTCTTTTTCCCATGGGCGGGACTTGGCGGCGTCGGCATGACCGCCCCAAATATCGACGATGTTCTTTCCGTCAATGTTGACACAGATTGAGGCACCGACTTCTTCTCCTGTGACGAGTCTTTCTTGGAGAAGGTCGCGGACGCGGTTGAATGCGGGGTCACAGGAACCGTATGTGTCAGCCATTGTGGGGGTTTGTCGCCTCGGTTTTGGGTGGTCTTTGGTGGATGGAGGTAGATATTTGAAGCTTTCAATGGGTTTCAGTGACCGAGGAGAATATTTACTGCGGTGGGGGGCTTATGACAACCCCGTGACTCCATATTTCTATGCAGCGCCCGGGTGATCCTCTTGGGTCTTAGTGCTGATTGTGGAGACACCCCGGATTGACTCGCAATTGGAGATGAGAACCTCAGCTAGCCCCATGGTCTAGGGGACCTCGGGAAGGCTACAAATCTGACCGGGAACCAGCCTGCATATGCTGTTTATAGTTAGTCTACTGGGCTTCATAGGCATGCCCAGTCCACAGGATATTATCCGAAAGCTGATTGAAGACTATATTACCGACGAGTACTACCATTTTGTGGGTCAACTGTACTTGAACAAAGGCGTCAAGAGATCCGTTCGACTTACTTTCGTTCCTAGGGCTGTTATGGATGTAAGGAACAGCCTTACTAAATAGGAAGTGTAAGAACTTTTTCTAGCGGTTATCAATCAATCAATCAATCAAAGTTCTATTAACCTGTTGGAGCCTAACTAGTATCGTAATGGCTATGCAGGCGCTTCTATCCGGTTGAAGCAAGAACTCGTGTCCGTACGCCTGATCATGCTCTAGTACAAAAAGTGAGGCTGGTTCTCAAAGAGTGGAAGCACCAGCCTATTACACGTAAGAGAAACCTATAAAAAAAACCCATAAAACCCGTAGTACAAATGAGAAATTCAATGCCAGCAATTCATTGAATACAAAATAAGGGCGTGGATACATCTCCACCTCTCCAATATCCTCCTTCTCACGAGATATATACACACCTCCTTATTAAAGACCCTACTTAGTAAGCACTAGGCAAGATCAGACCCCATTCTCCGACATCCTTCCTTCTTCCTTAATTAGGTGTTCTGTTGTTTATTACCTAGTTAGGCACTATATATTCGAATAGCTTATCGAGGTTCTCTCTACCCTCGACGGTGTTAGCAAGCGGTGGTGAGTACCTAGCGTCTTCGGGACTCTACTCCATAACCTTATAGTCTCCGGATTTTTTATCGGACTCTTCTCGCTTAGCGTGTTAAAACTAGGCAAGAAGACCGGTTTAGTGCATAAATTAGGCAACGTAGCGGGTTGCTAGCGGGTCTAACACAATAGTGTTATAGTCTAGTCCTTTTACTCTAGCTTTGTGTAGCTAGTTAAAAAGCCTCTTTCTTGGTGTCCCGAATGTTTCACATTAAAGTAAGGCATGCTTCGGAGTTTGAGAACCCTCTCTATAGGGGCATTTATCCGAATCCATTTCATTAATCTTATACAAAAAGTGCCGGAGCGCAATACGTATTGACCTTATTTGTATTATGATCGATAAGCGGGGTTTAGATAGGCATTCGTATAGACGTAGGGTCTTCTTACTTGGCCATTCTACCAATCGCTTCGTGGGCTGAGCCGTCCTCTCGCTCTCCTACTACTTCTTCCAGCGGTCCTAGATCCGCTCACGGACCATCCGCTTGGCGGCGGCAGCAAGTCGGATCGTAGGTTTATCCGCTCCGCCTCCGCCGGTCGCACCTCCCGCACTTTCGAGGGCCGCGCATTTCGCATTGCCATCGGCAGCTTCGTTGCCAGGCACCCCAACGTGATTTTTCTAGCGGTTCATCCTCGGATGAGGGCGGAGCGGGGAAACTAGCGATCCGCAAGATATGTGAATCGCCTACTAATTTGCATGCTTCCTTTTACCTGGGCTCCCTGGGTGCAGTATAAGAGATACAAATGGCACACCGGGAGTAATTGTGGAGTGAGAAGAGAGGCGGCATACAGAGGTGGAGAGTGAAATAACTTATACCTGTTTCTTTGTATATTGCATGTATTTCTATGGGATTAAGGCCGGTTCGAGCACTTTGACAATCTTTGCAAATCAAAATATGGGTTTACTGCGAGTACATGTTTCATGTCTACGGACGACGAAATTTGTTTGGAAAGGTACCAAAGAGAGTTGTGACCTTCTAGGTCTACGAGGTTTGGCTTGCTCTAAAAGTAATTCAATCGACCGGGAAAAAAATAAGAGAGCTACGTGTGTAGTCTGTGAGAAACTAGTGAACTTTTAACTAATAACTATCATAAATAATGGCTTGTACAAAAGTTCAGAAGATCCGAATAACCAGTCAATACCTATTCCCTAGATCGATGGTACTTTGCCCGACAAGGAGATCCCAGTGCGTATAGTTCACAACATAGGACTTCGTTCCTCGTTGGCGCGAAGGACAATCGTCTCAACAAGCACCAGTATCATCTGTCGAGTTTGAGATCGGGCCATCAAAGTGTACTTTGAACGCTACAAGTTGAAAGTCAGCAAGGTTACTACTAATTGAATCCTTCCGCAACGTACTCATCGGGAAAGCATAAAATCCCGTTTCGTCCTCCAACATATAGCTGTAGAAGTTGTTCGGGCGGGGGATTTTCTTCAACTGGCCTTGGGGTCCAGGGGCCCGGCGAAGATTTTCCAGCCGTCCCACCACGCGAAGCATGGCGGTTAAAGCAACCTTGCTGGCCTCTTTGCCCAGACAGGTGTGGGGGCCTACACCATAATGAATATAGGACTCCATAGGGCGATCGAGACGGACGCTATCTGGATCTGGGAAAGCATCCGGGTCTCGATTTGCATCCACCTGAAATTAGTCAGTATGCACCAGAGTTGTGCGAGTATGTGTAGAGCTCACAAAACTAACAAACACCTTCTCGGTCGGTTTGATATTCAAGCGGCGGCCTTGATCGTTCAAAGTGACGTTGGTCTTCGCTTCACGATACGAGCCAAATATTCCATGAAGACGGATCGCCTCCATGCAGTACCGCAGGAGCTTGTCATCTGATTCAAGGGAGTCTTCCTTGGCAATGCGGTTAATAGGGACGAGGTGCTTTTGGCCTTCGTCGGAAAGATAGTAGTCGATGATCTGCGTGAAGACCTGAGCTTGATTGGGCACCATGGCGACCGCTGTGGGCAGTATCTGGGAATAGGTAATCTCGGATGGACCCAGCCCAGTTTCCAGGAGGCGCTGGATCATATGTATGCCATACTCCACAAGCGGATAGGCATTGGTGCTGAAGCTGTCAAAGAAGTATGAGAGCATCCTAGACGACTGCGTATTCTTCACATTCGCCTCGACAATTTTACCAAGCTTTTGGGCAGCGGCTCGTGCCTTGTGACGCAGGCCAAACGACTTGGCTGGATCAACGTCAAAGAAAATTGCCGTGAAGATGACAGCCATAATCTGGTACATCTCGTGTTCGGTGAAGATTCCATCGGGATGCTTTTCTGATTTAAGGGGGAGCGAAAAGATATTTGCAGCAAAGTGAACATGTGCCAGATTTCCGACACTATGTACTGGTTAGGAAACCACAAGTCTTCAGGGGAATGGATACTCACTCGCGCGTGATATCAACCTGATTTGCCCGCCCCAGTCGGCAACACTTGTCCTTCAAGAGCCGCTCCGTCGTCGCAATGTAGAACTCTTTGACGTGCTTATGCCACTGGCCAACATATAGCGACTTGCACATATTCTGTCGCTGACCAGCATGGAAGAAAGTATCGCCAGAAAGCATAAAATCGTAACCTCCATCGCCGAAGATGTAGCCAGTCGCCTCGCCCCAGGTGGAATGGAAAGCCTCCTGATCACTGAGGATGTGACGAACGTTGGAGTACTCAAAGATAGTCGTCCGGGGCGGTATGAAAGCAGGGCGATCCCAGGAGTAATCCTGCTCCCGCCCCAGACTGTCCATGATAACTTGATTCTCGGCAGGGATAGTCATAGGGTAGTGGGCGTATATCGAATCGGATTTGAACCAATTTGGGAATGCACGTAAGGCTAGCTTGTAAAACACACAGCCTTGGTTAACATCCAGATCATAGTGAGATTCGGTAAAGCCCCAGTTGGTCAGGTTCCTAGCATTGTAATCCACCTAGGGACAATCAGCTTCGTTCCTTCCAAGTGGTGCCAGAATCTAATACGGTGTAAAACCTATCTCCTCGAACTAAGGCGACCGCGTCCGATAATACGGCGCGTGAAACAGTGTATCCTGGCGCAATTCCCACCCCGGGGACCATAGGCTCCTTAGCCTCTTCCGCCACGATGCCAGGATATAGCTCCACATAGTCGGGCTTTTCGTACAGGTGCCGAAGGCAATCTGCAATTTCCGGGTCAGAATTGATTTCCTCGAAGCTTCGATACGGCTTCAAGTCAAAGAATTTGCGGAATTCGTTCAGGGATCCGACATTCCATCGTCGTGCCTGTTCTATGCCGAGAATCTCTACCGCTCGCAACACCTTAGGCACATTGCGCGCCCCGAAGGATCCGGACACACTCTCGATCGCATCTGTCAAAATCATCACCAGCTCCTCGTCTCTAAATTTCCCATCTGCCTGTCGTTCTAGCTGGGCGAATGTCCGTTTGGAAGGGTCAGGATTTAGGTTTCTTCCGTACTCGCCCAGGGCACTAAGAAGTTCATCCACGGATGCCTCATCTCCGGGCTTCCCGACCAAGTGCTCGTATGCCTCTTCTGTCCACTGCTCATCCTCCTGGCTAATAGTACTGTGCCAGCGGTATGCTAGGTTAAATTCTACGGAGCATTGGTTTCCGAGTCCAGAGGGGGTCACCTCAGTCTCGCCCATTCGAACACGGGGATCCAAGCACCAGGTACTGTTAGTGCGGTTCAAGTTAACAATAGTACGAAGGTAGTCGTAGAGGGTGATGTTGATATAGAGGCCGCAGGTAATGAGTCTCCCGGTTTGGAACAGATCGTTGTCGTACTTGGCCCACGCTTTCTTGGCCTCTGCCGCCGATAGCTGATCGTCTTGTGGCTTCGTAAATCGACCGCTTTCGTTTATCTGCGCGAGCTGGCCCACGACATCATTGTGAAAACGGTTCAGCATAACTAGAATCACGCCGCATGCCGCTGGTAGCGCCTGTAATCGGGGCTCCGAAAAGCAGTCCGGTTTCAACTTGCCGTCGTTGAACGTTCGGATCTTATTCTGCTCTTCTTCAATATCTCCATACAGAATGGATAAATCCAGGTAGGAGGAAGTGTTGTTGATATTTTCATCTTTGCGGTCTGTTTGGAATATGTCTGTCTGGGGTTATCATTTGTTGGGCTCTGCGTGATGAACTGTTCATACCATGGATCACCAGCGAAGCCCAGGTGAAGAAGATGCTTGAGACCTTGTTCGGATGGGGCGTGAATTTCTCTCGAGCGAACAAGCTATCGAATATCAGCCCCGGGTCCGGGAGATTAGGCAGCCGAATCGTCTCAGGGCGGATGGTGCGAGCATATTCCGTCCGTGCTGCTCCTAGCAAGGGAAGCGTAGGATTATTATGAGCGCCATTTGCACTCCGGTATGCGTACTTCTCTCCAACATATCTGCACTTCTTCAGTCCAAGGCACATACCAATGGCTGCCATATCGGCTCTGCGTCAGGATAGTTAGGATGCTTACGCCAGTGGGGGGTGAGGGAGAGAGTCCCAGAGTTCGTTGAGAAACACGTTTGTGAGCTTTGTCCGGCTTTTTGACTCATCTGGGAGTCTGCTAACCAGCTGCAGGAAAAGAAAGTCAGCAGGTCAGTATTGGCTCTGTAGGACTGCGCATAAAACTCGCCTGGATAACACGCTCCATGAGCATCGTCTTGTCATCTATGTACTGGCCAGTCACTTTGTTCTCGAGGAAAGACGCGAGAGTGCTCGCATCCTTAATTCCAAGACTGCGTAGGTCCTTCCAAAGGCCGCTGCTGGGTTCATCCTCGATGTAGCTTCCGTCGCCGGTCTCTGTGGGGAGAGGACGACGAGCGGCGTGAATGACTTCTCTGGCTTCCTTGAATTTGGACGATGACTTTGCAGCTGGTTCACTTTTCATCCTTTCTGGGTGCTCTGCCCTCGGGGCCTCCCTCTGCTCTCTAGTTTCGGACACATGTGAGGAACCCGCCTTGCTGTTTGTGTTGGTGTCCAGTTTCATCTTGGTAGGTGTGTCTGTGACTAGATTGCTGAGGCTGTGTCGCGAATACCGTTATTCTGGTGAGGCCTTTTCTGGAGTATGTTCGATCGAAGCAGTAAGATTAGGGTGAAATAACTAGGCTTTATTCCATTTTTAGCTCTGCAAACCGCCTCAGCCCCAGACGGCCCACCCGTCCTGCGTTGCCTCGACCACAACCGCTACGTTTGTCTGTAGGATGTCAAATTGACATCACCCGATAATCCCTATACGCATGCAGAGTAGTTACATACTCATTGACAGGCAAAACATGGAACGGAGTCCTTCTAAGTTTATTGAGTGAAGCCATGACAGTGGCACAACCTTATTTCAACCTTAATTTGTACCGCGCGGAAGCCCCGGTAACCTTCGAGGGATCCGAGCTACACTCCCTAACGTATTTCAGAATGCGAGTGACTCAGTCAGATACACATAGTAAATGGGATAAATTACATCTTGATATCTCGACAACAGTGGTCTATACGGGCGTTTCCTTGTGAATTAATGGTTTTTATGTGATATCTAGCCCCACTAGAGTTTAGAGAATTTTTATAATTGCCTAATTTGATCGCCTTAAAATTGATATATATCATTAAAAAGTCTTATCAACAGCTATCGAGTAAATATGAAATCAAATAAGGACGTTGTTGTTGAGATATAAGGTTGTCGTTCATTACATTTACTATGCGTATCTGACTGTGACAACCGCTTGCGTGCATCACTCGCATGGAATACGTTACTTTATTATAGGTACGTCGTTACTTCATTCCTCACACCGAGCATGGCTGGGACTAACTTTGTCAGTCCGTCGGACCATCAAACCGTGGCTCACATCCACTGGTGAGCTCAGTTGACGTCAAAGAGTTCATGCACAGAGTGTATTCCATGCCATCTCAGATTGTCTGTCCACCTAAGTTTCTGTGTCTAAGCCGTACAAGAACCATTAGTGGATCTATTTCGCTCCTGAGATCTGACATGCGCGACGAGGTCTGACCTTTCCCCATGCATCCCACGATCAAACAGATTTTCATAAAAAAAAAGAAGAATCAAATCAACCGATATGGTGCAATCCGAAGTTAGCAAGACCCCCAAACAGTTTATACTCTGCTTTGATGGCACGGGGAACAAATTCCAAGGCGATGAGTCGGACAGCAACGTGTTAAAGATCTTTCGGGTAAGTGACCAACGACCCTGTGGGTATTTGCTGTAACACTCATCGCGTGAAGATGCTGGACCGAAGTGATTGCGAGCAGTGCCATTACTACCAACCCGGCATTGGGACCTATGTGAGCTCGCAGTCGCTCTCGAACAAGGGCCGGCTGGAGAAGCTAAAATCGGCCTATCTCAAAGTCAAAGATGCCGCCGTTGGTTCGACTTTTGCCGACCATGTCATGGGCGGCTACAAGTTTCTTATGCGATATTACTCTCCGGGAGATGAGTTGTACTTTTTTGGCTTCAGCCGGGGCGCCTACGTCGCACGCTTTCTAGCTGAGATGCTAGACTCTGTGGGCCTAGTGGAAATGGGCAATGAGGAGCTGGTGCGATTTGCATGGAAGACATTCGCCAAGTGGCAGCAACGGCGCAGCGAGTCTACATCGTACGAAAAGGGGGAAGAGAATCACTTCAAATACATGACGGCCTTCCGGGAGACCTTCAGCCGGCCGGTGACGCAGATTCAGTTCCTGGGTCTGTTTGACACCGTGAACAGCATCCCCCGATTTGAAAACCCGTGGTTGCAACGCAGCAAGTTCCCATATACTGCTAAGACATCAGCAAGGGTCATCCGGCACGCAGTGGGCATCGACGAGCGTCGGGCCAAGTTCCGCCAGGATCTGATCTCCGAGGTCAAACCTAGAGGGGCGTCCAGACACGCGCGACTCCGGCAGCACTTCCAGCGACATGGACTCCACACACGTCACCATAGCTGGCCTCATGATCATACAAAAGACGTTCAAGCCGCAGACGGAGCACCAGGGAACACTGCGCAGCAGAAACCGGGTCCGGAATATTCGACTTACCGGCCAACCCATGCGACTAAACGTCGGGGGTCGGCTAATGATGCCAGTCACGCATGCGAGCGACGACAATATCGTGCCAGGTCACATCATGAGGCAGGTGACTCCGCTGGTCCAACAGCTTCAGCAGCAACCGAAAGTGAAGCATGCCCCTCCGAGGCCACATCCACTTATTTTGGTGGCGACAACGACCCAAGTTCCGATGAAGATGACCGAGATTCGCCGCAGGACATTGAGGAGGTTTGGTTTCCCGGGGCGCACGCTGACATCGGTGGGGGGTGGATGCTCGACGACAGCGAGGAGTGGGCATTAAGCCACGCTCCGCTAGTCTGGATGGTGCAGGAAGCCCAACGAGCGGGGCTTCGGTTCAAGCGGGCGAAGCTAAAGCAATTCCACTGCTGGGATGGATCTCTACAAGCTAGGAAGCTAGCTAGTGGCATATCCAGCGGAGAGGAGCAAGATACCAGCGATAGAACAGAAAGGAATGCCCAAAAGCGCGAATTCGTGGCTGATCCGCAGTTTCAAGAGGCCTTGCGGCTCTCAAGCACTGGTGGACAGCTTCATGACTGCCTGAAGATTGGTAGCGGTCTACCATTGAGCTCGGTCCTATCCTGGAAATTGATGGAGTGGATGCCGTTCCGGCGAATGGACCTACGGGCCGATGGGACCTGGAAACCTATTAGGTGGCCGCTTCCACGAGGAGAAACGCGCGACATCCCCCCTGATGCACAGGTCCACGTATCAGCCATTCGACGGTTGCAAACCAATCCCGACTATCGACCGGGGAATCTGATCATTGGAGGCGGGGGACGAGGCGTACAGAAGGCCCCGGAAGAGTATGGCATTGGGGCGTGGAATGTGTCTCGATATGCAGGGTGTCAAGTGCGAGAAACTTACATTCGCAAGGATGCCGTGGCCCAACCTGTTAGTGTGCATTGATCGGAATATTTGTCCGGTGAATGAGGATTGCTCCCGGTGCATGTCTCTTAAGTATACACGGCTGAAGATCAAAGCTGCCTTCCCTAAAGACTGGACGCGCCCTGATTCCACTTGGTGCAATGCGGTGTTCGGAGGTATGTGTCACCTTATTAGAAGTAAGCAAATGGTCAGACATGGACTAACAGACGCCGTACAGGTCCCAGTGGCGGAATGACATGGTCCAGAAACAACGGCCCCAACAAGAACTTGGTCCAGCAAACACCGGACGTCCTGGGAACAGCACTAACACAGACCTACTGGTGCTCTACCACGACAAGCCTAACGGCCGGAAGAAAGTCATCACCGAAGGGCACCAAGCCAGTATTCCAAAAAGCCTCACCGAGAAGGCTCTGGCAGACCAGATCATGATGGTAAGATCTCTTATTTCTACCTCGCCATGTCCTCCTCCCACTAACACAGGACCAGAGCGCCAACGTCTTCGACTACCTCAAATCCCTCAGCGATAAATGGACGAAGCCCAGCCAGGATATCGAGTTAATCTCCGATGAGTTCGACCACGAATACAAAAGGCAAAACGTCCAGAACCCTCCCCCGGGCAGGGCGCTCGGGAAGCCCAAGGCTCCCCGAGACATCAAGCACTGGGGATTGCGCACGCTATGGTGCTATTGGGTTGACAAGCATTTAGACCTTATTGAGCAAGTGCAGAGTGCCTGGCATGGAGTGGCCAAGTCGAAGATGGAATCCATCAAGTCGATGGCTGCAACGAAAATTGGGTCGCAAACTACGATGACTGGAGACGCTGCGGTCTGCAAGTTCAAGTTACCGCAGAAGAACGCGGCAATATCAATGCCTCGTCCGCCCTGCAGGTCGATCGAACGCTTAGGGGAGCTGAACTCACGCACTTCGCTAAACAGATCCAATTCTCGGACACCTCATTTGTTCACCACTCCTATATGCCATGATAAGGAGTCGATTTGGTTGTCAGCGGGCAATGCTGAGCCTACGTTCTCGAAAGATACGGGATACACTCAGGAAGACTATACCGGCGACGAAGGAAAACAGGCGATGAGATTCGTGGGCGAACAACAGTAGATGGGCGTTGTAGGATAGAAGAAATGCGAAGTTTACCAGTTCAGGATGAAACAATTCTTTCTTGGTAAAAACGATTTCTGGACATATCTAGCCAATCAGAGGCCGCACAGCCTCGTGAGGCAGTTGTCGTAGCCGTAACGGTCAGCAATGTCGCGATGCGCTCGCGTGTCGCGCGTGCCTCTTGTACGGGCTCACCTCGCGTCACGTTGAGCGTTACCGCAGCAAAAATATACACGAATGAGGCGGCATCGCGGCTGTTATCCATCTTCGATATCATGTCTTGGACCTCGCTTGCTGGGATGACCGGACTCATTGGGTACACATATTGTTTGTATTCGTGTAAGAACTCGTGGAAGAAGCTCGGATTGGAGTGCGAGACGACCGAGGTCGGTATGGATACGGATACCACGCGTGAGGAGAGTGTCAATTCCGGTTGGCATTCTTGACTTGATTGACAACGGAGTGTCCTACACTCGGCGATGAGGGAGCCTCTAGCTAGTGCTCACCTGCGAGATCGTGATGTTGGTATTGAAGCATAAGTGCAACGCAGGCCGACGTGCATACACTGCTTGCAAATGGGACTGGCCATTATAGCGGACTTTGCGGCACTTACATGCATCGGAGGCCCCTGAAACGCGTCACTGGTCTATCCTGCCCTCAATTCACCATTGAGTGGAGAGTTGTAGAGAGATTGACACAAAACGCGGCTGAAAATCGGCGAAATCCTCCACATTTGTTCGGATGGGCCACGATCGGCTCACCAGCACACGCGAGTTCACGGGTTCCGTTTGTACAACGAGCCACGGATTGCAAGAGGGTCGAAGAGAGAGCTAAAAAGATGCTGATTGAATATCTCAAGCTACTCGACAGTTGACTCTTGTTGAGCCGAACGGATCACCCGCGCAGGAACTCCAACCGCAATACTAAAAGGCGGAATGTTTGCCTTCACGACAGAGCCGGCGCCAATCGAGCAGCCCGAGCCAATACTAACACCGGCCAAAATGATAACACCAGCACCGATCCAGCAGTCATCTCCAATAACAACACCCCTTGTAAATTCACATCCTCGATGTGCTCTTCGCTCTTCAATCATGGTGTGGTGCTCCCGGTGATGATACTGACATTCGGGCCGATTTCCACATTGTTCCCAATCGAGACCAACCCACAGTCGAGAACGGTAAGGCTAGAGAGACGGAGATTTTAGTGACGTCTCCAGTCGGGGTATTGCACGTACTGGAAGTTGGCATAAAAGCTCTCGCCCACACTGATATTACATCCATAGTCGACAAAGAGAGGAGGTTCAATGTAGATGCTGTGCCCCGTGCGACCGAAGAGATTCTTGAGGATGATTTCTCTCTGGTGAGCGGTCTTTCCTGATGTGACATCTCCGTAAAGAGACGCGTTGAACTCTCCAGTGAGCTGCCTTGCTCGCGACCGACCCTCTATGAGATCTGGTGCTAGGGGAGTATATCTACGCTCAGGAGGCGAGGCAATAGTTAGTCTTTGGACGCAGCCAGAAAAAATAAGCAACATACAACATGCCACTTATCATCCGCTGATATTCTTCTCCCCAGCAAACGCCTCGGAGATTTCGAGCCTTATTCATTGCCTCGCTGTCCTTGTCTGTTTTGGGAATCATATTGGCCCAGATTGACTTTGATTACTTATTCTTTGTCTCGTGAGGGTTCTTGTGACCCTCATAATAAGACGTCCTCGCGAAGCAGATGCTCAATGTATATGCTCTATCTTGCTACTCATCTCCTCTAATAGTTTCAACACCTCGTGATCATCAGAGTTAATTGTCCAATGGGATGATTTGTAACACCACACATTTTAGCTGATTGACCAACATGACACGGAGCCATTGCTGGAATACGAACAAGCGGAGGGGACAGTCTCGGTTTCGCGGCCCTGCGGCCCGGAGGATAGCGTGATTCTCGTGGAGATTGGAATTCAATACACCGTGTCTACATCCGCTTTCTGCGTATTTTGTATCTAGAGGATGAGCCCTTAGGGAAGAATGTTAAATTTACACCAACAGATTAAATTCAGAAATGAAATTGATCGTAACTTAAACATAATATTTTAGGTATTCGGAAGTATCAACCACGGAATAATGCAAACACAGTACCCATAGCCATTACATAGTGGAAGTGAATATAACTAAAGCTTGCCTTGACCACATGAAAAGGAAACGCAATGGTGGAGGCCGGGGTGCTTGGTTCTTCCGTCGGCCTATCCCATGGGGTTGATCACCCTATACCCGATTGTTAATGGCAACGAGCCCCCGGGGTACAGTTCTCTCGTCGCTGATTCGTCCTCGGTGCGTGCTCCCGCTCCGATCGGCCGTCGCCCGACGATGGCCGCCCCCCGGAAATCCTAGCCTAGATCTAGAATAAGGAGCCTGTGAGTCGGAGTAAGCGCCATCGTCACCACCTAGGCTGCGGCACCATCCGCAAAATTCCGCGGATTTGTAAACATTACAAGCATGCCTAGACTTGTGACCTACTCGTGATTCATTGCTGTGCCAAGAGCGAAATAAGGTCAAACTTACTTCAGCGGCTTGATCGTCGTCCCATCTGACCCTGGTTATTATCCGCAAACGGCGCCCGTCCGATATATCCGGTCGGGGCCTAGACCATGACACTTGCAATAGACTGGATATAATATATGTACCTCACCAACAAGCCAAGATGCAATTGTACTAGAACAGATCCTTATGTCTGGTGAGCCCTCACAGTTAGAAATGTCAACGACTCTGAGGCGCGCTGTTCCTGCCGAGAAGCCCACAAAGCCTCTTATCATCCTCTGTGACGGCACTTGGTGTGGTCGGGAGACGGGCACTGAAACTAATATTTATAAGTTGGCCGAAAGAATTTGGGGCAAGTTCCAAGATGATGCTGCTGTGCACCAAGTCTCTGATTGGGTTTGCTACGTTGAAGGCGTGGGCCTTGGGAGCTCGCTTTTAGAGTATGTACCCCTTCTAACCTTCTATGTATATCAGCATGATCAGGACAATTGCTTACGCTGTATAGTTACGTCTTCAATGGTATCACCGCGCAGGACATTGCCCGTCAGTGCATTGAAGTTTATGAATTCATTGTCAAAAATTATACATATCCAGATCATGAAATCTGGATGTTCGGCCTCTCTCGAGGTGCCTACTTGGTGAGAGCTGTTGCTGGTATGATTAACAACTGCGGGGTTGTCAAACCAGTAAATGTAGACGGGGCTATTGATATGCAGCAAACCCACCTACTTTGCGAAGCTGTATACGATATCTATCGTTCCCATTATCCTATTGATGAACCACATTCTCCCCAATCAAAACTCTTCAGGCAGTCCAAATCCTGGCCATTTATCGGTGATGAAGACCCAGCCAGGGCGTCAAGGTTCATTCCACCCATAAAATTCATGGGACTCTTCGACACTGTTGGTAGCCTGGGATTACCGGATTTTACTGGAGGTATGGGCCTGGAGTGGCCAGCCTTTTACGATCAAAATATTTCCTCAGCAGTCGAGAATGTATACCACGCTGTGTCACTCCATGACCGGCTCTATGCATTCCAACCTTGTTTGGTTAGCCGAAATGAGAATAGGCACAATTCAGACTGGGAAAATTTCGGCGTCACAAGGCAAGAGTGGCTTCCTGGTGTGCATTATGACCTTGGTCGTCAGAGATTCAGATTTCTACGAGAGTTTGGGGGGGGGAAGCTGGAGAAATTCCTAGCCCGCTGGGGATTTGCCAGCAGAATCATTGAGCCGAACCATGTACTTGCAGACTTTGCCTTGCGATGGATGCTGCTCGCCGTTCGCGCTCATAATCCCCAGCCGCAGGCTGCGTATCAGGTCATTCCGGAGATTGACCAATTTATTCGGGATGTGACCAACAATATCCGAGACAGACCCCACCAAGTAGGGGACGGTGACGTGTATGGCCACATACTTCACTATGCGCCCTTTGGATCGTTCATCTTGGACATCGTGAGAGCTTTGCGAGGCACGAGATGGAAAATTTCTGCAATCTATCAGCTTTTCTTTGACCTACGGGATCGGTTTATACCAGACCAGGATGCAACCGTCTACGATTTTCGCAGTTTTGACCCTGACATCGGGGAATCCATTGAGAACCTCGGAGATATTTTTGAACAACGGTATCCTTCAAAATCTTATGAGAAATGGGAGTTACTGCAGTAGAGGTTGTCTGTCAGAAGTGAAGCTAACGTGGAATTCGGGGGTTATAGGTGGCAAATTTCATTATTGGTGTATTATTTTGAAACACAGTTTCCACATGCTTGACTATATTTGCGTTTCACAAAATATAAAATGACCCTGGTGCTGACACTATAAGGAAGAAAATGACGAGACACATCCGAATAACGGCCTCGGCAGTATTAAGAGGCATTTTGTGTCTGCAAGAATAGATTTACCGAACGTAAAAAGGTGAGGCTGGTGCCGTTCAATGAAACAGTTGAACAACGTAAAGAGTGGGAGGCAGCAAGATGAAGCTGGTCAATCTCTCCGGGTACTGTAAAGGTTATATGTACTATGCACTCTTCTCACAAAGACTGCCTTTTCAATGAACGACTCAGCTAATACTGAGTTGCGCCAGATGCCTTTGCCATTACCCGCTGCCTTAGTGGCAATCCGTATAGGCATTTACTCGATAAAATGTTTCAAGTTGAAGCACTACTCCTTTCCTTTAGGTTGACCGCAATGGAAAATGTGTCCGATATTTTGCGAGAAAAGCAGCTCCTGGAATCACCCCGTGTGTATTCCCTATTCCAAGTTTGGCCAAAGTCACCCTTGGAAAATTTCCTCTGGCTAATACTGAGAAAGTTGACTTGGTCTGTTTACGATATCTCACATTGCCGTACTCGAGAAAGCTACGCATTGCTATTGATTGAAAACCTCCACGACGAGTCCTCAGTAAGACGTGACCGCCTCTTCTCAGCCTCCTAATCGTGAGACAACTGTCACTACTTGATAATTAAAGTGGCCGATTGAGAAACGAACTTTGGACTAGATCTGACTGAATTCAACCCAGTCCCACTATTGAAGTAATGCGATCAAAATGGCTCAGATAAATGTCTTGTGTGGACGGGGGTTCACATGGTGTTGGTGCTCCATGCTCAACATTGGTATCAACTTTTGTGACACCATTTCCACTCGCAGAAAGTACATCACCGAAGGTGCTGAATTATGAGAATTGGAAGGGGTGGTGCAGGGATACAATGGATTGATCTGGGCTTCACTGTTGTCACAATTGGGTGCTAAGTTGATAGATCGGTACATTCCAATATGAACTATAGTCAATGTAAAGCCTGGCATAAGTGACTTTTTCGTTATACTTCAGTGCTTCCTATTCAACTTTTGTGCTTTTATTGCGCGACATGGTCAATATAGAACTAAGTCTGCAGCCTTCGACGTTAGACTTCATTCTGGAATTCGGCTGCTAGCTATTGAAGGGCAGCGTCATAATCGATGTAGAAGTCAGATACTGAGAGGAAAGACGGATGGTAAGAACCCTCTGTAGCTTGGAATGCGTTGGTGGCAGTGGCAACATGGTGTTGATCCTGCGACTGATAATCCAGAAACATTCGCAAATGATAGATCTCCGCATCTATCGTGATACTTTCTTGCGCCTCATAAATAGGTAGGAAATTGGTATAGCTGTAAACGGTTTCTGGAATGTATAGGACTTGTTGAACCTCGTCGTTAAAGCGGACTCGGTTAGAAAGTTCGCGGGAACGATGTTTTCGAGATACGCCAGGCTACATATTTGGAAGAGCTTTAGTTTACGGTCAGGAGGTGTTTCAAAGTAAAGACGTACCTTGTCTTCGAGCGATATTTGTATTTGACGACGCCGTGGAGAAAGTAATATGCTCTTTTTGCTAAGAAGTTTATCACCGGTTTCCACAGAAGTAAAATCTTTCTCGGAAGAACCAGAGAGTGTGGAAGCGCTTGATTCTAATCGAGGAAAATCGCCCGATAGCTCGGCGGAGAAGGATTTGCGGGGCCCGAAAAGCCAAGTTGTATCGCTTTCTTTGTCCCTATAAAGGTAAGAGAAATTATTATCGATTGCGTTCAAACTTGGTCATTCATTCTTACCATTGAAGCAGTACCGGTGAAAAACATGGGATCTTCTGCTCCTGTTGTGTCCATGCCCTCCAGAGAGCATTTTCTAGCCGCTTGAAGTTCGGTAGCGTTGCTCGTCGCTTGTGGATGTAATTTTTAGTAGCTCGGGCGTCTTCTAATTTCCAAGCTGTGGATAGATAGTCGGCATTCTGAGTGGGTTCATCTTCTATTGAGAGATCGTCGAACGCAGATGGCATTATGCTGGGCTGACTTCCTCTTGGAAGGGATGATAGAAAAGAAAGTACAAGGCAGATTGAAAAAGTCGGTTCTTACTGCGAAGGAGTGGCGCGCTGCAGTTCAAATTTAAATGCTTCTAAGACCAAGCTCTCGCGACGTTCACCTACTCGGTTCTTTAACGCAAGCAGAACGTCACATCAGCTCTGTAGGTTAAATCGGATTTTCCCGCTCCCGGTACATTTTAGACTTTAGCCACAGCGATAAAGCATTTTACCAGCCAATGTCTTGGTTATTTTACCGCTTTCGGGATATGGTAAATAATTGACTGGTAGAACGCAAAGCAAGGTTTCAGGGTCTAGCTCTACATTGCGCTATCCTTTTCCAGACAATGGCAGGCGAAATACTGCGAAGTTGTATGCCAACGACATATGTCCCCTAGTTAACGTATATGCTGTACAATATGCCAAGAAGAAATGAATGTCTCCTGCTAGACGGATTTAAAAGCGTGAACCATGACTGACAGCTTCAAGCTAGTCTGGGTCGGTCGGGAAGAGCATATATGAACGAGGAAAAGGTCTTACGTCAGGAAATGCTATCCAGGGATGGCAAAAAGAGCCGCCAATGAACATCCAAC
>ERZ1673737.1756-NODE-1756-length-19894-cov-3.893543_pt1 | contig 19894 bp, 19 predicted proteins | sample MGYA00580211_ERZ1673737 | MGnify/ENA primary metagenome ERZ1673737 (study PRJEB41218, sample SAMN15661789) | gut metagenome | host: Homo sapiens | place: Canada: London | collected 2015-08-20/2019-03-30 | study: EMG produced TPA metagenomics assembly of... | reverse complement strand
AGTATCTGCCCCTCTTCTGAACTTCTTCTTTTAACACCAACATGGATAACGAATGGGAAATCGAGGAGGGCATCCCACAGTTCGGTGATCCCTTTATCCAACAATATCTCAAAGGACGCGATGCTCTGATCGTGGAAGAGCAAAAGAGACGTCATGGTAGTTCCCCAATTCCCCAGTTCCCCAGTTCCAGTGTAATCAAACTAATCCTCCCCAGATGCAAACCTCCGCAAATCACTGTCGCCTATAGCCGCCCGGGCATCGAAGATCGTTTCGCAGATCCGAGCCCAAGAGCAGAACGAACTATGGACCAGTGGATTAGACGAAGCTGCCGCCCACCAGTCAGATGAGATCCTCTACCCGGGCGTCATGTTTAATTTGGCCAAAGGGCGCATGGAGAAAACCAAACTGTGGAAGATTGTGGAGAAGATGCCGAAAGGCTCCCTTCTCCACGCGCACATGGATGCCATGTTCGATATCGAATTTTTGCTTGACCAGGCATTCTCCACGCCGGGGATACACATGACTGCCCCGGGTCCATTGATCACACAGAAAGACTTGGACTCCGCGCCCCTGACGTTCCAGTATTCCTCGCAGCCCCTGAGCATATCAGAGGAGAAGCCCAGTATCTGGACTCGGACATACGAGCCTTTATCGTTGATCTCAATCCAGAAAGCTGCCTCGTCTTTCCCTAATGGAGGGGAGAAGGGGTTCCGGGAATGGCTGACTAGTCGCTGTGTGCTCATGCCCGAGCACTCATACCACCACCATCACGGAGTCGATGCAATCTGGGGTCTGTTCCAGAACACCTTCCCCATTATCGATTCCCTACTCATGTATGAGCCTATTTTCCGGGTCTGTCTTCACCGTCTGCTTGGACAACTGGCTGCCGATGGTATCCGATACGTGGAATTCCGGATCGGATTTAACTTCAAGTATAGGAGACAAGGAAATGATGAGCCTGACACGGACTTCTTCGAGTGGGCTCGCGTGGTGGAAGAGGTAGTGGATCAATTCAAGGAGTCGGAAGAAGGGTAGCACTTCTACGATGCCCGACTGATCTGGACTACGCTACGCCGCTTTTCCAATGACCTCATTATCAAGAGCATGAAGCAGTGCATTAAGTCGAAGCAGGCATTTCCCGATCTGTTCTGCGGGTTCGACCTTGTCGGACAAGAAGATCAGGGAAGACCACTTGTTGACCTTGTTCCGATCCTATTTTGGTTCCGAAAGCAATGTGCAGAAGAAGGGGTTGATATTCCCTTCTTCTTCCACGCCGGTGAATGCCTAGGCGATGGTGATGTGACTGACCACAACCTGTTCGATGCCATCCTCCTCGGCACGCGACGAATCGGCCATGGCTTCTCCCTCTACAAACACCCTCTCCTGATTGACCTAGTCAAAGAAAAGAAGATCCTCGTTGAATGCTGCCCAATTTCAAACGAGGTCCTCCGCCTTGCCAGCTCCATCAAATCCCACCCTCTCCCCGCATTATTATCCAGAGGCGTACCCGTTTCGCTGTGCAACGATGACCCCGCAATCCTTGGCCATGGGCGGAATGGACTGACACATGATTTCTGGCAAGCGTTGCAGGGACTGGAAAATGTGGATTTGGTCGGCCTATCGATGATGGCTCAGAACTCCATCCGGTGGAGCTGCTACGAAGATCAATCAACGGCCGAGTGGAAGGCTGGCATCCAGAATGGGGTGATGGGCAAGGGACTGAAATCTGAGCGCTTGCGTGACTTTGGATCTGAATTTGAGAAGTTCTGCGAGTGGATCGTTTTGGACTTTGCGGAGTTTGATGTCGATGACTAGTTTGATCACGGGATGTTAAGACATATATAGTCACCTAAAAACAGACATGAATGGCGTTTTTCAATCATTACAGTATTACAGCGGCAAAACCTCCAATATCGAACAAGTAGGACAGCAAACACCGAGAAGACATTGGGAGTCAACAAACGGTCGCCGCCTGACTCGGGTCACTTATCGCCTTTATCAGCTGCCCGGAACGTCATCGACACCTCCTCCCTTCACTCCCCTCGGGGCTTCTTCTCAGTTTCGATGATTCCCTCCAGTACTTGAGTAAGCCATTTCAAGGCTCTCAGTCACGATGGGGTACTTCCTACCATCGTTCTTTCAGAAGCGGCTGCTCAAGTACGCCCTCTCCCGCGCCGGGCTGGTGGACACCGAGGCGCTGGACCTGGACAACTTGGGCATCCGCTGGGGACAAAGAAGTACAGTCGAGTTAAGAGACGTCGGGTTAAAAGCAGAGGTGAGTGGGAAGTTGGAGGTTGCGGTGGTGATCGATGTCGGGTGCGGGCTGCGGGGAGGGCCCATTTGTTGACCATCAACTATGAACTGGAAAACGCGTGGACTGACATGTGGATCTTTATGATATAGAAACTAGCGACGCTTTTGAACCTTCCTTCCTCGTGTGAACTGCTCAGTGCTCGAATCCAGCTCCTTCGAATAACCATCCCGGCCGATATCTACAGCAGCGGGGTCATTTGTGAGGCGAGCGGTATTGACGTGCATATTCGGTTATCATCAGACGAGTCGAGTCTGGGGAAACATGAGAAGGAGAGAGGTTCTAAGTCTGCATCGGCCGTGGTGCCTACAGCGACTGATCTGGCGCAGTCGTTCCTTGAGTCGGAGCCGAAGGAGGAGCGGGATGAGTTGAAGGCTGCTATATCGTCACAGTCTCAGGTTCTACCACACGATCCGTTGGCTTATGGCGCCGATGACGAGGAGGACGAGCTTGGACTTGGAAGCGAGACGACGTCGTTGCCGAGCTTTGTCGCCGGGTTTGTCAAGGGTGTGATAGATCGGTTACAACTCTCGATCAAGAATGTCGCTGTGCGAGTGGATATGGAGTTGAAGCAGGATGGGATGTCCAAAAGACAGCCAGAAGACAAACCGGACCTTGTTGCGGGTCTGTTGAACGTCGGGGAGATCGATGTCCACGGGGTATCCGAGACAACAACCACTGCGGAGGAGGAACTCCCTTCCCGAGAAGGAAAGCGACTCATCTCAATCGCGGACATAAATGTGGGCTTGATTTCGGACCCGATGGTATTTTCGAATTACTCCCGGTTTGCGGCTCCTCCATCGCCAACGACGACACGTTCAAAGGAAAGTCAGCCATCAAGCAGAGCCCCATCACCTCCGTTACTGGATCATTCAGACCCGGAACCCCTCTCCATGACACAGTCAACTATATTCGAACCACCGCAAGTCCTTTACCGTTCAAATGTTACCGGGCATAGCTTGGGAGCATCTACCTTCTCTCATGGCCGTTTCTCAGATGCGGATTCTGCAGGAAGCTATCATGGTGGGTATCCCGAAGACTCTCAGGTCTTTGGAGATGATCCATTCCAAGACAACCCGGGGTATCTAGACTCGGTGATTGACAATCAATTTGATGACTTTGATGACGGGCAGTCACCATTTATACAACCACGCGAGGATGCACTCGCTGAAAGTGAAAGAAGCGACTCGTCGCCCAACCCGGCAAGCATGAGTCTGAGATACGATGCTGAACAGTATTCACAAGCTTCACTTCGACCCGAGAGTCTCCATGTGCGCCACCTTTACGACTCACATCAGAGCCAGACCGGCTCCGAACCTCACGAAGCAATGCAGCCCATGCACAACCTCAATGATTACGACGACAATGAATATAATGAAAGATCCCATATTAGCGCAGCGCTACAACCTTCTTATACATCTTCTCCAACCTCGGAGCGTGGCAGTACAGGTTCACAAGACGTCACCCCCAATGCCGAACTTCTCGAGTCTAAGTACTTCTCTCATGATGAAGCGCAAAGCCTCTATATGAGTGCCATTAGCCAGGAGCCTAGCAGACAAGAGCCGAGTGAGAGTTTCATGCCGAACATGCCTGGAGCATGGGAATCGTTCAACTCTGCAGGAAACCAGAGCAGCGCATCTGGTTATCACTCTAAGAATACCGCACCGGAAGATACGAAATCCAGCCAAAAGCCCAAAGATGGAGATACCCCCAAAATCGCAGCTCCATCGCAGGAATACTTTGTCGATCAGACTGGGGACAACCAAGAGCAGAACTTTGTGCATCGAGATAGGGCATCAACTCCATCATCGCCTGACATCCACAGGATCAATGAAACGAACAAGCCAATCTTCAGTCTTGACAAAATTTTGGTCTGGGTACCATCTACTCTCTCTCCACCCGAGGAAGAAGTGCCCAGCTATCCTTCACCTACCCCATCAAGACATAGAGCAGACAGTGACTTGGAAGATTCTACTGCCAGCTTTCGGGATTCTGCGGTTGAAGATAGCCTGCTCGCCTCCAAGACTTATGCTTCCACCAGGTTTGAGAGAGGTTCATCTGAGTCCCCTGCGTTTGGAAAAGATCCTCAGACCCCAGAGCCACACCAGTCAAGCTCTAGCATTAGTCTACATGAAATTGCTGTTGAAGTGTTTTCAGCCTCCGTGCACTTCGCCATTGCAACCGGCTGGCTTCTAAACAAGATAGGGCAAAAGGTTCTGCATGCTTTCAGCCCGGCTGAAAAGGACCTTTGTGAAAAGCAATTGCCTAAGGACGAACCACCATTCACACCGCCTCTACATCTTTTCGTTCATGATATCTCAGTGAAGTTTCTTGAGCATGTCACGGGGCATGCCCATTCACCCAGGGGCACCGGCTCGCCTCTGCAGCCTCCGTATAGCATGGAAGATGTAATACTTCGTGCCACGGCATCTGGTCTGAATGGTCGAATTTCGTCTCAAAACACTACCCTGAAGTTGAAACTTGAATTGTCGAAGTTTGCCTTCGGATTTGCTTCTGACGATCTCATCTCCTTCAACGAGACATTAAAGATGCGCGAATCTACTCGTGATACTGCGGCATCTTCAGGCGACATCTCTGTTTCCTTGGTCAAGTCACCAAACCTGACCAAGGTCGATATCTCTACGCTGCCACTCCATGTAAATCTCAATGTGCAGTACCTTGAAGAGGTCTTGGGATGGATGGGTGGTCTCAGTACCATTCTTGAGCTCGGAAGTTCTATCTCATCGGTTTCCACAGTCAAGGGCGGCCAGCCACCTCCCAAGAAACGTGGCGTGCATTTCGAAACTCCTGCGCCTGCCCACGACAAAACTAAGAACGATTCACCATTGTGGAAGGTCAACGCTAGAGTCGGTGGCATATTGCTAGACCTTATCGGAGAGACGCATTGTCTCCAACTCACCACTACTGCTGTCAAAGTCGTTAGCAGGTTTGAAGGTATTGGCATTCAAATCGACAAGGCAAAACTGCTCGGACCGCTTCTTCTTGACGACTCAGCGGACGCTCCGGCCAAGATAACACTGAATAATATTCGCGTTGAATTCCTGTTTGCGCCCAAGGAGCCTGATCTCGATCGTCTTTTGAAGTTGATTACCCCGTCAAAGGATAAATACGAGGAAGAAGACGATATCATGTTGGATACTCTGCTGCGGCAGCGACGACAAGGCTCTGTTCTTCGTGTCACGGTGGCAGGAGTTAAGGCTGTGATCTCAGATATCAGTGGATTAGAGCCTCTTTCATCCCTCGGCATTGAGCTGAGCCGTCTTTCGAATGTCACTAAATACCTACCGGAAGATGACCGTCCTGGCATTCTGACCCTCGTGTTAATCCGCGAGTTAGATAGCCACGTCCATATTGGCGGTGAGGTCGGGGACATCAACAGTCAAATTACAGACGCCGAGGTGGCAATCATTACTATGCCCTCACTTACTGCGGCTCAAGTCGGAAAAATCACCGTGAAGCGGAATGACGACGAAGAACTGGTGGGAGAGGCACTGTGGCCACCGAGCAAATTTGAAACGGCACTCAAAACTCGACCACCGGTTCTCATGGCTCGTTTCATACCTGATGAGATGGATCCCACCTACCGTATCAAGTTGCATAACCTGCTTGTCGAGTACAAGATCCCAGCTGTCACAGCTTTCCTCGGACTCGGCAATGATAAGACAAGTGGAGACTTGGCCAGTGATATGGCCAACTCTATTGCCAATCTTGCGGAGCATTCCCTGCCGTCGCCAATGTCGGGGTCACCAAGGACTTCCGATAAATCCAAGTCTCCAGCAAAGCCACTCAAGCTGTCGGTTGTTTTCAGAGATTGCGTCCTTGGCCTGAACCCTCGCAATTCTCCTGCCAAGGGTCTTGCTGTTCTCACCAACGCCAAATTCGGAGGTAGCATGCACGGGGAGCTATCTGCTGAGGCATCGTTGGATATCAGAAAGGCATCAGTGATGATCATTGATGATGTATCCAACAACAACAATGCTGGTAATCTACATCAACGTGACTCTGCTGTCCCCCAAAGCAGTCAAGCCCAGGCATATATAGACAATGGCTACGTTCCTGTTTCGTCTATTTCATCAGCAACAGCTGGCGTGAAGCTGGCTCGCCTTGGCGAGGATGGGACGAAGTCTCTGGATGTTGAGCTGAGAGACGATCTCTTAATTCTGGAGACGTGTGCGGATTCAACTCAGACGCTCATCAGTATTATCAATGGACTTCAGCCTCCGACACCACCCAATGTCAATGTCAAGTATCGAACAGAAGTCATGCCTATTCAAGACATGTTTGCTTCGTTTACCGGGGATGCTTTCGCTGCTGATCCTCTTCCCGATAGTGACCGGGATGACTTGACAATGGACTCTGAAGAGCCATACAAGGAAGATGAGCTGCATGATGAAATTGAATATGTCAGCGATTTCTATCCAGTCAGGCGGGACTTTGCTGTTGGCGCCGGTGGAAATATGGAGACGAGTTCACATGACCTTCTGGACAGCTTCCATTCTCAATACCAAGTATCTTCGAGCATTGGGGAATTGGACTTCCAAGACGACCACTTTGCAAAGCAATCCGCTGTCGGCGGAACTGCGCATCGATGGGACTCCACCCATAATACATACCGCCTGTCCAACGATACCAGGCTCCAGCGGAGTCCATTGCGAGTGAGAGTGCGAGATGTGCATGTCATCTGGAATCTCTTTGATGGATTTGACTGGCAACGAACCAGAGACACAATCTCCAAAGCTGTCAAAGATGTGGAGACCAAGGCTACAGAGCGGCGTGCCAGGGGTTCTCGAGTGTCACCTTCAGCAGAAGATGAAGAGGAATCTGTCATTGGAGACTTCCTCTTCAATTCAATTTATATTGGCATTCCTGCAAACAAGGATCCGCGGGAACTTCACCGCGAGATCAATAACGACATTGATGATTTGACAAGCGAGACTGGCAGTTATGCAACTTCCACTACCATCACTGGAGCCTCCAGCCGCCAGGGTCGATCGACATCTAAGAGGGAGAAGAAGCTGCGTCTGCATCGGAGCAAACACCACAAGATGACCTTCGAGTTGAAGGGTGTCTGTGCCGATCTAGTTCTCTTCCCGCCAGATTCAGAAGAAACTCAGAGTTCGCTGGATGTACGGGTTAAGGACCTGGAGATCTATGACCATGTTCCCACTTCTACGTGGAAGAAATTCGCCACATACATGCATGAGGCCGGGGAAAAAGAGAGTGGAACGAGCATGGTTCACCTTGAAATTTTGACTGTGAAGCCAATTCCTGAGCTAGCTGCGTCTGAAATCGTTCTAAAAGTAAGTTACTCAAGTATTTACTGCCCAAACCGACATCTAACTTTACCAGGCCACCGTTCTTCCACTCCGATTGCATGTCGACCAAGACGCCCTCGACTTCATGAGTCGATTCTTTGAGTTCAGAGATGAAACCCTCGAACAGACCAGCACACCTGGCGACGTTCCATTCCTCCAGCGCGTCGAAGTCAACGCCGTGCAAGTCAAACTAGACTTCAAGCCCAAGCGGGTTGACTACGCCGGCCTCCGATCCGGCCGCACAACCGAGTTCATGAACTTCTTCGTGTTAGACGGCGCCGACATGGTTCTACGACATGTAATCATCTACGGAATCTCCGGTTTCGACCGAATGGGCCAAACCCTAAACGATATCTGGATGCCAGACGTGAAACAGAATCAACTCCCAGGCGTGCTAGCCGGCCTCGCCCCAATCCGGTCCTTGGTCAACGTCGGCAGCGGCGTCCGCGACCTAGTCGTGGTCCCAATGCGCGAGTACAAAAAAGACGGCCGAATAGTGCGCAGTTTCCAAAAGGGCGCGTTAGCCTTCGCCAAGACAACCTCCAATGAGTTGGTCAAGCTCGGCGCAAAACTAGCCATCGGCACCCAGACCGTCCTCCAAGGCGCCGAAGACCTCCTCACGACCCCAACCGCACCAACCGAAGACGACAACACAGACGAAGACGAAGCCAAGAACATATCCCTGTACGCAGACCAACCGGTCGGAGTGGTACAAGGCCTGCGCGGAGCATTCAGCGGTCTCGAGCGCGATCTACTGCTTGCACGCGACGCCATTGTCGCCGTACCGGGCGAAGTAGTCGAGAGCGGCAGCGCAAAGGCGGCAGCAAAGGCAGTCTGGAAACGGGCGCCGACAGTCATCCTCCGGCCGGCAATTGGCGTTTCCAAGGCTGTGGGACAGACTCTGCTTGGTGCTGGGAATACTTTGGATCCGAGTAACCGGCGTAAAATGGAAGACGTAAGTGGTTTCACGACTGCACGACATCCCGGCTGGTCCCGACTCCCGGGACTAGCAGGGGTTTTTGTTTAAGGGGTGTGTGGCTGACCATTTTCTACAGAAGTATAAACGTCACTGATTGGAGGCGACGGGGCTGGGCTTGTATTGGTCGGGTTGAAGGGATCTCGGCTGATGCTGACCGAGTTGAGTTTGATTCTTCGCATGCTTATCTCCTATTTCCTTATTTCTTTTTGGTCTTTGATTTTCTTATTCCCTTGCTTATTCGCTTCGATACCACATTGACGTTTGTAAAATTGCTCTTGCTCTGTTTCTATTTAGTCTGCATGACTGAGGAGTCCCGGAGTCCCCGTGAATAAACTTGATCATGGAAATGAATGTAAATGAAAGACCATCTACAAAATAGCCATCCCGATGGCATGGTCACGGAACCGGGCACTAGGCACTTCGCCACTTCGTGTTGGGAGAAGAGGGTGTGTAAAGTAACTTCCGGCGATCCCAAGACCCCAACCCGTTAAAACGAAGAACGTCTTTGCATGTGTGACAATCCATTGATCCGGGGTGGGATGCAGTCGTATTCGAGTCAGGGCATGCATGGGTGCCTTGTGCCTACCCAAGGAACAAGGGACCGAGTACCTCCGTACCACAAGTTCAATTCACACACACAACCAGCCACGATATATGAATCGTGAATCTTGAATCATGAAACAAAGCCAAGTCAACGGGATCCCCGACACGCAAAACAGCGAAAATACCCAAAAGAGCAACCCAGCGGGCGACGCCGCCAGGAAAAGATCCGACCCTTACCTCCGGCAGCTCAGGTACCAAGTTCCAAGTTCCAAGTACAGATGCAAGTATGTACCATGCAGCGAGCAAGTTAGGGTATGATGCGTACATTCCGTACATGCATCTAACGCCCTCTCCCTCGCCCTCACACCCCAGGGCTGGATCGATGTTACGGGTTCTATGCAGAAAATTCAAGTCGCCACTGGCCCCCCGAGAAAATACTTCATAGTTGGGTTGTGGCCAATCACGCGGGCTAGACTGCTTTCGCCCAATTCATCATTTTGCCTCGCTTCAGCCCTGGGTGTAAGACACTTGCTCGCTCTGGGCGCCGACTGGCTTGTATATTTTGAGTGGTTCATGTCTATGTGGTGTCTGGGGAGGTTGATTGGTGGGGGAAGATGCGGGAGGGTGTGGCACTAACAGTGTTAGGGGCGCACTAAATTCGACTAGGGGGGAGGAGATCTTAGATCCATGCAGGTGATGTATGAGCTTTGTGCCTTGACAATCCTATTATTCGTCATTCTTTAACGTTAATCTTTATTTTATTCTTGTTTGTTCCTTGTTCTTTGATCGTCCACGTTTCACCGACTTTTCCACTATTTGATATCTTCGATCGTATTCTCTTCTCTTGAAATTTTCATCATGACGTCTACATAAAGAAGTCAACCACGGTTCGCCAGAGTTCGCCAGACACAGCGTTCCTGAACGAGTCTGGACTCATCTGAATCGGGATCTTTTATGACCTGATTGGGATTGTTCTTCGCCTGATTGGGTCTGTTGGATCTAGTCCTTGTCGGCCTTGTCTTCCATGTGGGTAAATGGGTAACGTGGATAAGGTGGATATACATCGTAACCAGGCACTTCCGCTCATCCCGCGTTCTTCTTAAACCTTTAATTATCTCCTCTATTCTCTAGTCTCTTTTTTTTTTCATCTCTTAATCTGTACCTTGCATTTGTGACCCGTAAGCTACCCCCTCACTCCCTTGCAGCCAAATCTGACGAATCACTTTCAGTGTGGAGAAGTGGGTTTCGATCTACGCGATGATGGTCTAAGCGACGAACACCTAGAAAGAGATACCCGGCAGTTGTGAGAGAGAAGATACGGACACGTCATATCATGAACGAGATAGAACACTGGGAGCTGCCGGACAGCTACGTTCATGCATGTACGCCCCTTGACGCGAGGAGACCCATCAGATCTATCACGGGGTCATTATCTCTCCATGATTACCGCAAGTTACTTTCTGCGGATCCCGTCGATCATGCAGGTGGGAAATTGAAGCGAAAGACCGCTGCGTTGCATTTGAACCGTCCATCTGCCCTTCCTCCCTCTTCTGTCTCTGTCGCATCGACTCCTCCGCCACTGTCGCCTTCGTATTCGCACAGTATCATCTCACAGCGGAGTGAAGAAGCCGAAATCGGCGAAGCTCAGTCTGGTAAGTGATCGATCAGAATTGACTTTGGCTGTTTATTTATTGACATCCCTGCGCAGTTCACGTCCAGCCCCAATCCCCACGGATTACTGTTGTCTCAGAGAACGGGACTCGTGTTAGACCTAATAATAGGAAGCGATTGGTGAGTGACCTAAAACACATATGCAAGGCAACCAGCTAACAATAACAGAATACTTTCCGCGAGAAGCTTCAAAAAAACGCCCGGGCCCAGGCTGAAGCTAAAGCTAGACCTCGTTCTCAACAATCAGACACAATGCTGGCTCACACGCAGGCCGTCCCCACCGTCTCGCACGGTGGTGCCTGCTTTGAGATCTTGAATCCGCGCAAGTCGCTGGACCTCGCACGTATTGTCTCGTATATCGAAGATGTCGATAGTTGCTCGATGCTCTCCGACAACCGAGACTCGGCATTCTCCCTCGAACAGGGACTGGACCGGGTGTCCCTGTCCCAGTTCACCGATGCCTCATTGCCATCCTTCTACTCTACCAACTCGTTGTATAATTCTCTCCAACCCGATTGCTCAACCCCCAAGCCCCAGACCACGGATATCCCGTCGTCCTCACCAGGGATCCACGATCACGTCCGCTCTCTATCAGATTTTCCTTACAACCCACACTTCAGTCACTGGAGTCACTCTGTACAAGACGAACCAACCTCGCACATCGACTTAATCCAAGATACAGACGCCGACACAGATGGCGACACTAATGCCGACAACGACGACTACCAAGCCAACCACTCATTCCGCTATAGAGGCGCATCTACCTCCCAAACAACAACCCCATCCTCGGAAACAAACCCACCACCCCTCTCCCACACGGAAACAGACTCCCGCCCGGTCTCCTCATCCCAACACACCTTCTCAGAAGAGAGCGAAATCGGCGAACCAGGGTCCCCAGTCTACGCCAACGGCGAATGGGCCCAAGTAAACGAGCGCGACAGAGGCATCTTCTATGAACTAGAACAAGACTTCCACACCCCACAAGCAACACCTCTCGCCACACCAATCAATTCGCCCCTCTACTCTCCCTTCGACTCAACCTCTACATCTGCATACCCCTACCCCAAACCACCACCCTTCCGTCATCATCACAACCACTACTCAACTCCCCCCCAACTACCCTCAACACCAAACTCCTACTCCCACCCCCACTCCCCCGCCGATCCATACACATACGATCCCGTCTACCTAGACCCGCACGTCCAATCTGTCCTCGCAGCTGCGAATGCAGAGAATATGGGGTTGAGGGGTGCGAGTGGGTCTGCACGCGCTCTTGAAGAGTGGCAGCGCAGGAATGGGAATGGGGATACGAGTCCTCGGTTTGAGTTTCATAGGAGGAAGAGTGATGAGCGAAAGATGTCTTTCTCGCAGAGGAAAGGGTTTCGAAAGTTCTTTAGTTGGAGGTCTGGGAATTAGTTCCTTCTCTCTGGCTGTTTGGTTTGATTTTACTGGATTCTGGGAATTCAGATCATGTATGGCTCTGGGAGTCTGTTGACTCATTGGTTGCGTTTTTGCGAATGCATGAGCATGAATTGATGAATGGGTGAAAAGGCGATGGTGATGGATATGGCGTAAATTGTTTGGATATGATGGACTGGACTGGACTCTTTTCCTTTTGTTTTTTTTTTTTTCCTTTATCCTTTTCTTCTTCCGTGTTGTTTTTACAAGACACTTTTTCATTACTTCTTACCTGGGTCTGAGACTCAGGTTGTATACATTTCACCTGACCTATTCTTAAACTTGATGGTTCTATTCCTCTTTTACATGGTTTCCGATTTTTATCTTGAACGTAAAACTACAAGTGTAGCTTGAGTCAATACCATGCAAAGTCAGGCTGGAGTCAATCATGACCTGCTGCAGGTTTGAGAAACAATCAATACATATCTGGTAATAAAGTATATTGGTATATCCAGAACCATCAAATAATCAAAGGGTATCACTCAATATAAAAACCTCACTCCCTCTCAACCATAGAAGCCAAAGCAGCACTAACAAGACTCTTCCGCCTAAGCCCATTATCACTCCTCTTCTTCCCAACCCCAGCATACCCACTCAAATGGCCCTTGTCAACGCGACTCGACAAATGAGCCCCGCAACTACTCTTCCGCCTAGCCCTCGCATCAGAAGCAGCCTCAGGCCCAAACCTCGACCTAGCAAGCGTAACAGCCCTCCGCCGCGGCGACAACCGCGGCGGTAAATCACTCGGATGGCAATCATCTTCTTCACGCGATGGGTCGCCAGCCCCGCCTCCTTCCTCTGCTAATAGACTCCGCTGCATAGCTTCCACTTCCGATTGGTTGCACTGTAACCGGGATATCTGCTGCCGCTGCATTCTTATATCCTGGTCCTGGTGCAGGTGAGGGTTTGAGCTATCCAATCCGAATTCGGGTAGGTCGGGAAGGAGGTCTGGCGGCATGAATGTTGGACTCGGATTTGAGGATGCGGATGGCGAGGAGAAGCCATCTACGCCTGAGTCGTCCGAGTGGTCTGTTTCTGGGGGTGTGAGGACGAGTCCGTGGTTGTAGCCGCCATACCGGGAGCGGGGCGTATATCGTCCGTCATATCCGTATCCACCACCCACACCCTGACCCTGACCCTGGGCGAAGCGCTGATTCGGGTTCTGGTTTGAACGACTGTCGCTGGTCGGCGTGGCGAGGGTATGCTCGTGCAATTTCTGGGTCAGGGTCGAGATCGAGAGCCGCTTGTGGTCTGAGTCATAGGGGAAGGGGACGGAGGTGGGAGGTTGTTGGGAGCGGTGGAAGTGCGAAGAGCGCGAGCGCGAGATATTGCGGAAGCGGTGCGGCTGTGGTGATGGGCAGCGGGAGGAGAGAGGCGATATTAGGCTGCTGTCGCCGTCGACCATGAGGCGGTCATCTGGGTCCAGAGCTAGTCGGGCGGGCCGTGAGGACGGCGATGTGAAAGAAAAGTCTTCGAACATGTTGGTCTTCGGTTATATAACGCTTTCTGATTGGTATCCGAGGGAAATTGGTGTATATAGTTGTACGGAATCGCGAGGATCTGCGGGTGTAAGGAACGGAGATCGGAGGTTGTGGCGGCTTAGTGCGTCGGGTGTCGAGGGTTTCGTGCCGGACTGTCGATAATGCACTGATGCAGGGTAACACGGGTATTGACAGGGTGTTACTCTATTTATCAAACAAAGATCTCATGCAGGCGGTTATTTGCCCCCGGCGAAAAAAAAAAAATTGAGTGTCGACCAGTGGTCGGGGAGGCAATTGCACGTGATCGGCACCAGACTGTGCCACATACTACAGTTGATCTATCATTTTTTTGTTTAGTTGGACATTTATTTTATTGGGAAGGATTGTAGTTGACAATTTCGTGGTTATTTTGTTTAATTACATGTAGTTCTTCTGTTCACTTCTGTATCCCTGCAAGACCATTTCTAGAGTGCACGTCGATCCCCGTGAGTGGATCCCTATGCCCTAAGTCGATCTGCATCTTGTCGAGGCATGGGGTGAAATTAGCGTGAACTGCAGGACCAATTGGCTGAACACTAAATTGATGCTGAAACATGTCAGTCAATGTCTCATCTTTTAGGTTAAATGATTTACCCGACATCCATGTTTCCTTACAACAGACGCCCCAAACTTGTATACGTTTCTGTCGTACTGCATACACACTTAGTAGATACTTGACCAGTGTTATGTCTTGAACTAGAGAGTATTCATGCTAGGTCTTCCTTCGGGGGTTCCAACGAGGTAATAATACTGAGTTTTCCTTAATGCAGTCGGATTCGCTGCAATCTGAAACAAGCACCATCCCCTGCCACATCTTGACATCTCACCGGCGGTCACCCTTGACAGTAAGACACAAAATCAACATGAACTTTCCTAGTGTGTCGTTCAAGTGTCCGTAACGAGTCCAACTGACCAGAGAACGTAAAGAGAGGAAGAATGATCTGGCGTGGCCAAGGAGACCAGCAAAGGGAATCAAGCTTGAAGCACAGAACAACCTGTAATATATTTCTCTATCATTCTTGGATTCGTGACCCCAAAGCTACATAACTGGATCTCTTGTAGCCCAGTGGAGGAAATCGCATTGACAGCATCAATTGTTGAAAGTCGCCTTTTCTATTACCCCAAGGTCTTGGTTTTCGTTGTGACTTAACACATCCGACACATGTATTATCAGACATATTGCACTACTTTTTTTCATCATTTTACCTCGAAAGGCTTCAATTATAGCCAGAAAAACAATGCGTGTCATGTGACATCTCAGCCCTAACCTAACTGGTGACTGCAGCCCCCAGGGCTTCTACTAGGATCACTCTTCTGTTTCTCCTTTTTGTCCATTTCTGCCCTTTTGCAATATCGAGACAATGGGTTATCGGCTTGTAGTACTATAATCTTTGTCTTTGAGAGCATTTATCCTGATCAAATGATTCTTTAAGCCCATTTTATCACTTCGCGGCACAGCTTCGTTGCCCCCTACACTCCTAAAAGGATAAAGTATTTATTCCTGAGTTCGCATTGGAGAGCTGAAGATGATATGCTGGAATTTTGCCAGGCAATTCTGATACTACCAAGTGGCTTTCAGACTGCCATACTTGACGCATCTGATATTGACGCGTCCTTCCTTGTTTTCTGTCAGAATTTCAAGAGAGACCTGGAGACTCGTCCATCTTCACAATCATTGCCCAGCCGCTACTATCCACCCTGCAGATACCAATTGGTTCGTAGATACCGAGATGAATTACATTACTGACCCCACCACCATATCACCGCGATCATGTCAGTAACTACAGGTCTGCTTGGCACCATATGGGGATATATCCTGAAACAATTAGTATACAGCTAGCGATCATCAAGTGATCTTACCCTTTCACGGGAAGACTGCCCTGCATATGTCGTGTGGTGTCGTTTTTTGGGGCATGCCATTTGGCACGTTCAGCCTCGTTCGATACCCTTATCACCAACACGCCACCTCAAGAATGTTGAAATTGAGCTGAGAGAGAATTATTTAAATACATGGACCAGGCCCAGCAGGTGCTCGGCACTCCAAGCGGACTTGATTGAAGGCTCTGGGGATACCCCGAAAGACAATTATCCTGCGGTTCTTCTCACTGGGGATATATGGGACATATGGAGGCGCTCCGTTACACAAAGGTGGGGATCTTTGATATGTAGAAGAACCACCGAGTACTAGTTATTTCTTATTTTGTTTGGGATGCTTTTTCTTTTCCGTTACCAAAACCGGAACCGATACAATGTGTGAGACCGATCTTTGTGGTACAGGGTGTGGTTCCCGGTAACACCGCTGCAGCTAAATAGATGACCCCAAAATTAGAGGACTATAGTTACCCCAACAGCAAAGATCGCGACTCCAATAATCCCGTGGAGTTACACTCAGTTTGCACTCAATAACTAGCCTTGCAGGCCGATTGAACCAAATTGTACTTGAATCAACGTGCCCTACACAAAACCAGCCTGTCTATGCGAGTAATGAAGATAATAAAATAAACAAATCAAAGCCGATTGGAGAAGTCGAGTAATTGCCGACATACCATGCGGGGTTGGAAGTATACCTATCGCGGACTTGCGGACGAAAGTCCGACACTCCACTCTTATCAACGCCCTCCCCCTCTATAAAACGCTCAAACTTGACACCATGGCGTGGTCTCATATTTTACGTGGCAAACTCAGACCTTGCCTTCAGGCCTCTAACTCTACCCTATTTCACCCTATTCGAACATTCTCCACGTCAAAGATACAAGCTATGTTAACCACGGAGCTTTCCGAGGCAGAAGTGTCTGCTCTCAGAGCCAACAAAGAGCGACTGGCCGAAGACTTGCACCATTCCTGCCAATGGGGATATGGAATCCGATGGGGAGAGTAAGCTATTGACACCCCTTGTTGGGACACGATCGCTAACCATGGCGATCGATAGGGGCCCTACAGATACAGGCATGCAGCGCTTAGCGCTCTCGGAAGAAGACAGAAGTGTCCGCAATTGGTTCATAAAAACCATGCAAGATCTTAAATGCAATGTCACCGTGGATGAGATGGGCAACATCTTTGCTGTTCGCCCTGGTCGGAGAGCAGATGTCCCTCCTACCTTCATCGGCAGCCATCTTGACACACAGCCCACTGGTGGGAGGTACGATGGAATCCTGGGTGTTCTGTCTGGAATTGAAACCATCAAGACCATGAACGACATGGGTCTTGAAACGGAAGGAGGAGTTGGAGTTGTTAACTGGACCAAGTGAGATTGACCCAGCGCATGTTATCCAATCCGTGAGCCTCATTAACGACGTCATCACAGCGAGGAGGGAGCTCGATTCCCAATCAGCATGATTTCAAGTGGTGTATGGGCTGAGTGTATCCCATTGGAGCAGGCGCATGCTCTCCAGGAAGTGCCAACGGTTGCCTCGTTACCTACAGCAGCATCTGCACCAGAGACAATGAAGAGTGCACTGCAGAAGATCGACTACCTTGGCGATGTTCCATGTTCATACAAGTCGACGCCGATGGCAGCTCACTTCGAATTACACATCGAGCAGGGCCCACATCTTGTGTCGGCAGGCCAGCGCGTGGGAGTGGTTACGGCTGTGCAGGCGTATAAATGGTTCAGGCTCAACGTCATCGGGCGTGATACACACACTGGCACGACGGCATTCGAACACCGTGCAGATGCTCTTTATGCGTTTTCTCGTATGATGGTGCGAGCGCGCGAGGTCGCAGCTGCAAAGGGCTGTCTGGCCAGTGTTGGTATCGTCGAGGCCAAGCCTGGCAGTGTGAACACAGTTCCCGGGCTGGTGAGTTTCAGCTTGGATATCCGTGGCCCCGAAACAGAACTTGTTGTGGAGGTTGAGAAGAAGCTGAGGTCTGAGTTCGATGCTATCGCAGCAGCTGAGGGAGCTGGCATTGGTAAACCCTGTCGTGTTGAATGGACTCTTGACTTTGACTCGCCGGCTGTCAAGTTCCATGAGGACTGCATTGATTGTGTGCAGCAGTCAGCACATGCTGTTGTTGCCGATGCGCCTGTTGCTGACACCAAATCGCTTGTGCGGTCAATCATGAGTGGTGCTGGTCATGATAGCGTGTTCACCTCGAAGCGTGTTCCCACTAGTATGATCTTCATTCCTTGCAAAGACGGTCTTAGCCATCACCCCGAGGAATTCTCCACTGCCGAGGACTGTGCCACTGGAGCATCGGTCATTCTGCAGGCTGTGGTTCGCTATGACCGGAAGAGGTTCACGTAGCTGATCCTTGACTCGGCAAGAATGTATATACTGCAAGAACAATATAAGTGCCAAAACACATCCACCTGTACAAGACATTGGAGATTTAAAGACTACGTGGAGCAACGGCATACCAGATATTGGTTCACTTGTTTCAATCTACAATAGAAAATAGTGGAATCAAAGATTTGTATTTTTTATTTTGTTTCCTGTATACCCAAGCCCCAGTAAAACTGGGACGGGATCATGATGCACCGAGGATCAGTTCGTTTCAAAAGACTCTACTCCGAACCGAAACCGGTTACACCAACAAGCCCCTAGGATGACCGAGAAGTGGATGACAGGACACCAAGGCCTCTTGGCTCAGCATTTACTGCTGGGGAGCACCACGGCCACGGCCGAAGCCACCGCGGAAAGAGGGAGCGAACTCGCCGGGGGCACCGCCCTCCTTGCCACCCTCCTCGCGACGGCGGTAGCCGCCCTCACGGGGAGCACGGGGACGACGCTCGCCGCGCTCCTCACCGCCCATCATGCCGCGGGGGGGAGCGTGGGAACGCTGCTGCTTGATGTGGGTGGCGGGGACAACCTCGGCGGGGAGGTGGAGCCACTCACGGAGGTAGTCCAGACCCTGGTGTTCAATTAGTATTCTGTTCGGTCGTTGTGTTATGTTGGGATGGTCCGTACCTCGGGGGTGAGGGTGTAGTAGTAGTACTGCCACGAGAACTGGGTCTTGACAAAGCCGCGGGAGTCCAGGGACTGGAGGGCCTTGATGACATAGAGGTTCTTGGTGTCAATGTCACCGTGCTTGGGAAGGTTGTAGTCCTTCTTGGCCACGAGCACACCCTCTGAAAAGCAGGTTAGCAAGGCCGTCCGTATGAATTTTGCAAGGCGTCGGCGAGGGTTCTCGCTACATACCACGGAAGAGGTACTCGTGGATCTTCTTGCGGTCGTCCTTGGGGATAAGCCTGTGCCATTGTCAGTGAAACTGTCCGAAATAAGCGGGATAGATGTATATACTCACATTGTCGCGAGTTCCTGTTGCAAGTCGGGGAATCGCTTTGACAACGCCCGAAATAAATGGTAGATTTAAATGATGGAGTGCAAGTGGAGCTTCGCTGCGACAAAGTGCGACCGGCCACTTTGAGCGTAGGGTTTGTGCCCTACCGGGGGTTTGGGTTAGGTCACATGACACTATCTGCTGATTCAGTCGTGACTCACCTATCGTTGATATCACGTGGTGTCAGTTCGCCATCTTATCGCAACATCTTCTCTACGACCTCAGCAGCGTTGTTCTTGCAACCGAGTATCAACATCTTCCGATTAAACTCCCAGAGCCCATTTACAATGGCCTCATCCAATATTAACGTCCTATTGACGTCCTTCCCAGGACTGTCACTGCCATCGACCCTCTCGTTCACCTTACCCTCGACATCCAACATCTCAGATTTGACAGAGAAAGTCGCCTCGTACCTTCCATCTTCGATCTCACTACAGTCTTTCGCCCTCACTACTACCAACAACAAGCAGCTCGCACCCTCGGAATGCGCGAAATCGATCCTTTCTATCTGCGATGGCGAGTCTACCTCTAGCCTTCTTCCTCTCCGTCTCGCTGTGCCAGTGCGAGGTGGTAAGGGTGGTTTCGGATCCCAGCTGCGTGCCGCTGGTGGCCGCATGTCCAGCAAGCGCAAGCGCAACCAAGGTGACAACAACAGCTCCAGCCGAAACTTGGACGGTCGCCGGCTACGTACCGTCAATGAGGCGAAGGCCCTCGCAGAGTATCTTGCCGTCAAGCCAGACATGGACAAGAAGGAAAAGGAAGAGCGTCAGAAAAGGTGGCAAGCCGTGGTCGACAT
>ERZ1673737.1755-NODE-1755-length-19906-cov-3.899149_pt1 | contig 19906 bp, 20 predicted proteins | sample MGYA00580211_ERZ1673737 | MGnify/ENA primary metagenome ERZ1673737 (study PRJEB41218, sample SAMN15661789) | gut metagenome | host: Homo sapiens | place: Canada: London | collected 2015-08-20/2019-03-30 | study: EMG produced TPA metagenomics assembly of... | reverse complement strand
GCAGTTTCTTTAGCCAGAAGTAGGGATAATCACTTCCATATCCGATGAGCGCTTCGTTGTTCGCACGAATCATCTCGGTATAACCCAGGGGTTGAAGGATAGCACGATAAAACGACCGCAGGGCTACAATCTTGCTTGCGGAAGCCCAAAAGAAGATATGATTAATTGTCATTTTGTAGTTTGTGAACGTGAATGTGAATTGCGTGGATATGTATGAACCACCTGGGCAGCCTTATATGCTGCTTCATACCCCACAACCCGGAGTTCCGAGTTGAAGGGAACACACTTCATTTCACAACCTCCTTGCCTCAAGCAGGATTTAATCTGCACAATGGAAACAGTAAATGAGAAAAAGGCTGGATGTCCATTCTGTGGTACACATTTTAGTCATCGTATGTATTCAGTGTGGCTAGTTCAGACCTCCGACTAACGCCATTTCAGGATCCTCGCTTATCCGCCATTTGAAGAACAACTGCAACAAATCGCATTCGCAAAGCCTGAGACGCAAATCATGTCACCAGTGTGTTGCTGATAAAGCCAAGTGCAACTTGAGACGTCCCACTTGCTCGCGGTGTTCTCTACGGAGTGTCTCCTGTCAATATACGAGTGCCGAATCGACTGGGTCCCTGATTTTAGAAACCGAAAACCACGATTTTAGCATTAGGGGAGGCGGTGCGGGCACGTCTCCGGTACCATCTCTTACTACTCAACTACAAGATTCGCGATCAATCTTCGATCCTAATCTGTTTGATTCATGCTTCTCGAGTCTAGCGTCCTGGGATCTGACGCAATCAACGAACCTCAATCTCCGCTCTCCACAACGCGCAGTGGACCCAGATCTCCTCTCTTTGAGTGATAACAATGAATGCGAATCTTCAGAACTAATTCGAGCCATCTCACTTCCACCTGGTCGACATAGCCCATCGGTAGATACGAATTCAATCACTCTGGCTCGTCACAGCATGGAACTCATATTTCGGGTTCTCGAAAGCTGGCCAAAAATGTTGGCCGAAGAGTTCCAGCTACCACCGTTATTCCATTCAACGCACATCACACAAGGTAAAACACTACCATTGCCACTAGCGAAATGCATAACCCTGACCAAAATGTGGCACGGGCAATGCGAAGGCGCAGAGGAGATGGTACGCAAAACAATTCTAGGAGAGCTAGACAATATAGTAAATCAGGTTCGTCACTTCTTTCTTCCCTTCCAAGTAAATCCAATTGACCGAGAAGCCGGAACACAGTCCAATCAACTCGATGAAACAGACCTACTAGCATCATTACAAGCAGTGGTCATATACACGATCATTCTCCTATCCCCATCATCCAGCTCCCAAATCCCCTTAACAGACCATAACATCGTCTTCCGGAAGGTCGAGCTCCTAGTCTATCAAATCGTGCATGCAGGCCTCTTCCTCGAAGAAGAGCGAATACAAATGAGACCGTCGTGGGAAGCATGGGTACACGTTACGACAAAACGCCGCGCAGTACTTGCCCTATATCTCCTTCACTGGGCGTACTCGGTATTGCATGAGGTGCCATGTTTCGACTGTAGGGATTTGGGCTTTATGCCTGCCCCGGCTGCAAAGGTGCTTTGGCAGGCGCAGTCCGAACAGGAGTGGAATAGGCGGTATATTCACTGGCTGTCCCGCTGGAGTGGTCAGTGTTATCTGCAGGGTGAGTTTGGGAACATTCGGCCTGGGGTTGTTATGGATGCTAGGGCTGAAAGCTGGTTGGAGGAGGCTGATGAGTTTGGGTTTATTATGATCTCTATTGGTATTTATTATCCTCTTCGTGATTTGCGATTATCTAACTTGGTTCTTATAGTCAATGCTACGGACTTTGATCCTCCCTCGCTCAAAGCATTGCTCATTGACACGAATTGTCGGTGACCGCATGGGATTGACCGTAGGGAGTCAATCCCATGTGCTCAATCTCAGTGGCATAGTGCGATTTGGAAATAATTTGTATACAAAGCGAAGTACATCAAGTCGCAAACTGGGGTATCTCATATTGATACAATCATTCCTATTATTCTTCGAATACTATACACTCCTTCGAGTCTTCTATCTATTTTCTTCATCCTTGCCTTCCCATCTTCTATTTTTTCAGTTCAAAAATGACCAAAATGCCGCAACTAAGCCTTATACATGCGTATATCACCATGTTTTTACTGCGACTGTGACTTCTGAACCTCATTCTTGACCCACGACTCAAGGCCGCCAGCCGCAATGATCTCCTGCACATTGGCGGGCAGCTCGCCGACCTGCTCGGTCCACTTATCGCCGCCCTCGCCCTCTTGCACTTCGACGACACTGCGCTTCACATCCCAAGTCAAAGTCCAGCCTGTCCGGCGGGTGGGCTGACGCTCCGAAAAGGTAGTGCGCAGGCGTTCAATAAGCTTGGGAACCTCAAGGCCCATAAGTGCGTTGTTGATACTGTTTCGGGAGAAGATATTTCCGAAACTGCCGGCAACGACCAGAGGAATCTGCTTGGCGAGAATGGCAGTAGCAGCCTGCTCTCTTGAGGATCCGCAGCCGAAGTTGAAGCCGGAAACGAGGATGTCGTTGGGCTTGGCAATTCCCTTGAACTCGGGGTCGTAGTTGGACATGCAGGCGTTAGCCATGTCCTCCTTCGAGACGTTGTCTTGGTATGTTAATTTTCCAGGGTAGATGTTGTCAGTGTCGAGGTTGTCGAAGTCACAAAAGACAATTTCGCCGGAGATTCTCTCGGGGAAGCCGGGCAGAATCTCAGTGGCAGGCTTGGCAGAGGTATCGGCAGACTCAACACGGTCGATCAAGGACTCCATCTGCTGAAGCATGTTGGAGAGCTCGTCCACGGTGCTGGGTTCCGCACCGGTGCCGAAGCCATGCTCAACACCATCCCAGCCTTGTGGCACCTCGTAGGCACCTGGGCCAGAGATAACGCCGCTCAGAGCACTGGCAGCGACGACTTCGGGGCTGGCCAGGTAGGCCAGGGCATCACGCGAACCCATGCGTCCCTTGAAATTACGGTTACTGGCACTGATTCCAACCTCGCCGGGCTCCAGAAGACCTGTGCCGAGACCAATGCATGGTCCACAACCAGCAGGCAGCGGCTGGGCGCCGGCATCAAGCAGCGCCTGCCAGTCGCCAGTCGCCTCAGCGGCCTCCTGTTCGGGCGCAGAAGCTGCCGCGATGTATAGTTTGACGCCGTCAGCAATCTTGGCAGTGTTGTCGGGGTTGGCCTTGGCGGCGTCCTTGAAGACCTTAGCGGCCGCCGCGAGATCAGAAGCACGCGAGTTCGTGCAAGAGACGATGTAGGCGCGGTTGACCTTGATGTTCTGTTGGACCAGCTCGTTGAGCGGTGTGGCGACCTTGACTGAGTTGGGGCCTGAGACATAGGGGGACAGGGTAGAAAGGTTGAGGTAGAGCTGCTTGGCGTAAACAGCATCAGGATCCGCCTTGAGGGGATTGGCGAACAGCTCATCGACCCTTTCGTGCGTGATACGTTCCCGCGTTGTCCGGTCGTCAAGCATGGCTGCCTCGGTGGCCTTGTATCGTAGCCAGCGTTCCAGCGTCCGGTCAATGGGGAATAGACCAGTGAGCGCTCCCCACTCAGTTGTCATGTTGGCAATAGTCATACGGCTATCCACAAGTAGACTTGCCATGGTCTCTTCAGAGCCAGTGAACTCAATTGCATGGTTGAGAACGTCGCTGTTAAACATGCCGCACAGCGCGACAATAACATCCTTACCTGTCACGCCCTTTGGTAGCGTCCCGGTGAACGTTACCTTCGCAACAGGGGGAATCTGCCACCATGTCCGGGAGGTTGCCCAGATACTGGCAGCGTCTGTCCGCACAACAGCAGTACCAAGACAGCCAACTCCACCGTAGTGGTTGCTGTGGCTGTCGGAGGCTACCGCCATGGTACCGGGCCACGCATATCCTTCCTCCACCATAACCTGGTGTCCAATACCCCGTCCGGCAGGATAGAAGTCGATACCGTGCTGTCCAGCAAAAGTCTCGATCTGTTGGTATTTCTGCAGGTTTGATGCGCTGGTGTTTTGAACGTCGTGATCAAGGGTCATGACGATCTGCTTCGGGTTGTTGATCTGCGTAGCTCCCATAGACATGAACTTGAGAGCGACGGGCCACGAGTTATCGTGAGTCATGCAGTACCCGGGGGCAAGACTAATATAGTCGCCGCTTCGGACGAGCTTTCCTTCAGGGAGACCGACTGCATAGCGTTGTACAATCTTCTCGGTCAAGGTCTGCGACCGCCCAATCTCAGCGGTAGGGGTTGAAGAAGCATTTTCGAGCTGCGAGGGGAAAGCTTCGGCCCGCGCGATGACAGTCGAGCTCAGGAAGCGAGCAGGCGGGGAAATCAAAACCGATTGGAAGTGTTGAGGGATTCTCCTGCTTGTGAGGCTCGGGAGACCGGCTGGTTGACTCAACCGAGGCCAAAGCTGGGGGAGTCAGCTCCAATCGCGTAATTAGCAGGAAATTCATCACTCACCGGTCTGCGCAACAGCGTACGTAGTTGCCTAGACATTTTCAACGGTACCACGACGTTGGTGAAGTTGGCGAAGTTTTTGTAGTTCCCGCAAATCGAGGCCGGTGTCGGTGTCATGTGATCTGTACCCCTGGTCCAAGCATGTTGTCGCAATTTCAAAGTCCTCTGGGTCACGTGCGATATCCGCCCGGGGGCCCCCGGGTTTCGGGTATTCTATATCAAATAGCTTCTGTTATATTTTACAAATATATCCACTTGCGATATATTTAACACGACGTAATTTGTAGCGGCTTCAACAAATATACGAATATGTACTTTTAGGTCATATATCTACGATTCCCTATTTAAAACTTCTCGTGGCCCAGGTAGCATCAAAAGAAGAACAATTTAAACCTAGACTTGTCCTTAAAAAGCGACATGTAAGTATCTTCTCTGTCCCTGCTAGGTGTGTATTTGTCCACACGAAGGGATTATGGCTTGGTGAGTTGATGAAGCTTATTGCACTCTACCTGAGAATTGAACAAAGAGAAAAGGGCAATATAATGAGAGAAGAAACATCTTCACTGTCAAGATACATACTCACCAGGGACTCTCGACAAGATCTTCAGTATCATTCAGTCACTTCATAGACCTGCAAACCTTAAGATTTTATAGGGTTAAGGGAATCTAATGTTGTACTAGTACTAAAGTAGCTTAGCGTGGAGATCCCCGCTGTGGGTTGCGGACTCAAAAGCGGAATTTATTGGCAATATTTGGAATGGTGTCATTCTTTCTGATCTTGTTCCCTTTACCAATCCGACTACAACCGCTCCAAATTGTTAGGGCCTCGTGTGCTTGACTGACACATTGAGACCTTTGTGGAGCTTACACTCAGAATCAAAATGCCCGAAACGACCCTCCCTGGTGGTTATATCGATGGCACCTCTAACAAGAATTCCACCGAGGATGTGAATGCATCACTCTCTGACAATCGTGTTCACCTCCTACTTGCAGCAACTGGATCAGTTGCAACTATCAAAATATTCAACATCCTCAGCGCCCTCGCTCCACATGCTCAGAGGCTATCTATACGAGTAATTTTCACATCAAATGCCAAACACTTCCTAGGCGGCCAGTCTGCCGAGCAACCTACCGTCTCCTCCCTCCTCTCCCTCCCTGGCGTGGAAGCCATCTATGATGACAGTGCAGAGTGGGGCCCAGAGCCCTGGCGCCGCGGCGCTGATATCTTGCATATCTCTCTCCGGCGCTGGGCAGACATCCTCGTCATTGCTCCTCTTTCCGCAAACACCTTAGCCAAGCTCGCCAATGGACTTAGCGATAATTTATTGACGTCGGTATGTCGGGCATGGGATACCGATGGCCAAGTTGATGGGCAACGGAAACGGATTATAGTTGCGCCTGCGATGAATACAGCTATGTGGCGGCATCCAGTGACGGCCAGACATATGAAGGTGCTTGGGGAGGAGTGGGGTGTTAGAAGAGATGAGGAGACGGGGGAAGAGACTGGATGGTTTGAGGTGCTAGCACCGCAGGCGTCGAAGGTGTTAGCATGCGGGGACGCAGGGAGTGGTGCTATGTTGGAATGGACTGAGATTGTCAAGGTTATCGAACACAGGTTGGGTTTGGGCGAGAGGAAATAGAGCTAGCAATCTGGAGTTCAACTGTAACGATACCCGTGAGTCACATAAAATATCAAGCACCTCTATAGTCCACCGATTTAAAACCTATGATTATAAAGGCTCATATTAGAGATTCTGTTCGGTGACTCGGTTCCTATAGATCTGTTATACGGATCGATACGTGGGCTGGGCTTCAATCTCTGGGGGGTTTTTCTTAAGAGAAAAGAAATTTATTAGGTTGATTGAATTGTTAGGTTTGAAAGTGACGAGGTAGTTTCATAGATATCTACTTTGGGTTATCTAATGCATCCAATATAGAGCTCTCATAAAGACCTGGTTAGTACTAGCACAGGAAACATCTACATAGTAACACTATGCAAGTAGGTTTGTCCGATTAAAAATAAATATGCTAGCTTCTATTGATTAGTGGGTGATAAAAGTATATAACTACGTGTGGGGCTGCTATACGGCAAAAAAAATAAAAATAAAAAATACGACCCCGGTGAGACTCGAACTCACAACTTCCGCTTTAAGAATAAGAGTTGCTTTTCAGCGACTAGGAGAGCGACGCGCTACCATTGCGCCACGAGGCCAAGCTTTGGACATTTCTTTCGTGCCGCGATGTTCAGATTCCTACGAGAAGCCCCATTTTGTATGTGGAGACCCTCGTCTCGGTCCAACATCGACCAGTTCTGTATTTACGGCCATAACCACAGCTTGAAGAAGTTTGCAATTTAACTATTAAATCCCGGCAGGTATAGTGAAATAACAATGAGCGGTCTAACTATACTACGAGATCTATAAAGGAATTTACTAGAGACAGCAACACAATATATATAGTGCACAGTACGAAGTAGTAGCACCCAGGTGCCCTGAATCATCAAAGAATTTTGGTGATTGACTTATGCTGTAGAGCTTTCTAAGGTTTGCCACTACATACAGTGAGGCTTTCAACCGTTGATATCACCCGAAAAAAAATCCATTACTAGCAGGAATATTTTCTTTGCCATAAGTTAATCCATCACTTCATAGTGGTCGGGCTCCATGATAAGAATCGCTAAATAGGAGCGACAAAATCCCTAGAGCTAAGTATCAAACGAGTTAGTGTCAAACGGGGGCTCGCGGAGCTCCGGTCGCTTCTCTAGACAAAAGCCTCAACATCTCTGCGCATCTCAATCCGAGCAGTTCTCTCCTTTCTACTGTACGTGAAACAGGAAGTGATCGACAAAATGGGGCCCCACAATCATTGCATAGTGTAACTTTATCTCATTCTCCAACAGTGTACGTTCGATCACCGGACTTGCGTCCGACCTACTCACAATGAAGGTTAGTTGGACAACTACTGCGACCTGAAAAACGCGTGCTTAGTATCAAGAGCCTGGAATGAAGTGGCCACGCCGTTGCTATACCGATCGGTAGTCCTGAGTTATCCGCGGACATACTGGGACGACTTCGATAAGCCTAAAGTGGAGAGCCCATTTAAGTGCCTTGTTCGTTACCTTTTGGATGAAAGAAAAGTCAATCTAAGAAGCTGGGTGCGCAAAGTGACAATAAATTGCTCAAGTAGCTGGTTGCAGGATCCAGATGAGCCACCAGAGGATGCTCTCGCCACATTGATTCAACAGCTGCCGCATCTTAGCGATATCTAGTAAGACACGCCTTTTGTTTTGGGGAAAAGAATTGCCGCCGCTCTCACCATACATACTATTGGCCAAGTCGACCGTAACAAAGCTATCGGGTTTGCCTATGACGGTTAACTGCTCAACAAAATATTCTAGGTTTTTGTCTGACCTGTTGAAAGATCATGGCTGAGTACTCTGGCACGTTCAAAAAGCCTTTCCATGCACTGATGTTGCTCTATTTCGGCTTCTGTTTTTCTCACCTTTTTTTTGCCCATTTTCCAGTACGCAACGTATAGTGTTTTCAAAATGGTGGGCTAATCAGTAATATTAATCATAGAAGGGTAATCACCAACGACTTTTACCATAATCGACGTGCTCTATCGCTATTACAATTCCATTTAGACATAATCAGACCCAGTGACAGCTTCGATTACTCCTGAGCTGGAACCATCTTCAACTCCTCAACAAGCATACTAGGCTCCTGACAGACCTGCTCAAAGATCAAATCAAGAATAGAAAGTACTCGAAGCATTTCCTTCTCCGAAATGACCTTGTCGTCATAGCAGGCGACAGTCTCGACAGACTTTTCTTGAAGGTGACAGTGTAACGTCAGCGCACGCACATGGAAGGCCTCCGTCTGAGGAAGCATCTCTTCTTCTAGATACAGTGAAGAAGGACTCTGTTCCCCCAGTGGTTGAACAATCAAAAGCGTTTGGAGCGCGGCCGGAGACGTCGGGCCTGTCACAAAACGACAGATATTTGGCGTGCCGTAGGGCTCGTGTGGCAAGATTTGGCTATAGTGATGTTGGGAGTCGTGGAGAGCGTCGATAACTCTCTGTTTCGGGTTGATGTGAAGTCGATAGGGGAAGATGGCCATTGTTGGCGCGACCGTCTTCTCGATTCCTGCAACTGGAGTCCCTCGTCCGGCTGTTCCTAGGCCCATTGCTACCTCGGAGTTGCTAGTCTGGAGCGATATGGCCTGGGCCCATGCCCACCGAATCTTGGTTGATAGGGTAATCTGGGGAGATGCGAGTTTCGGAATAGCGACATTTCGAACCAATGTGGAACTTGGATGAGGTGTGTAGGCTGAGGGAATTTGAGGGAAGATTGTGCTCCGAAGATCCATCAGCTCTGATGTCCAAAACTGCCTGGCTCCCTCATTGGGCTGGTCTAGATGTCCGATAAATGAGGAGACAGGCAAAGGAAGCAAGGCAAGGCCAGAATAGGCTCGCTCAAGCTCTTGCATGAATAATGCTTGAGACCATCCGTCGTATAGGGAGTGCTGCAAGCTGATAACAAGCCGGTGTTGCTGTTGCGCGGACGATGACCGGCGCACCACAGAAATTCTCAGTAGTGGATTACCAGGCGCAACTTCAATTGGCAGGTCAGGGACATAGTTTGGCTCATCCGAGTCGTAGTACTCGATGTCTGTTGAGCGACGGAGAACCACCTGATGCAGGCTAGATTTAGCATCAACTTGGATGATTCGCGTTCGCAACATCGGGTGCGCCTTCGTGGTCTCACTCCAGGCCTTTTGCAGCCTATCAAGGTTTATTTCTGGCCGTAGACTGTACGCAAATCGCGCAATCAGGGTGCCCTTCTCGCGGGTACTACTGAAGAGGAAGAACGTGTGTTGGAGTGGTGAGCAGGGGTAAATATCCTCGATTTCGTCTTGTGCAGCGGTACACTTTTTCATGGCTTGTTCGATAACCGCTTGATGGGAGCTTGTATCGTCTCCAAGGAGAGAGAAAGGTAGCGGAAGCTTGACAGCACTTGAGGGAAGCGCTCGATGCATTTTGGTAGCCAGAATGTCCAACCGAGGATGCTCGAATATGTCCGCAACGGTGAGATGGCTCCCGTAAACTTCCAACCAACATCATCGCTGCGACCGACTGAGTCGCCTCGGCGGCGGAAGAAACTGTCCTCTGCACTGATACCTGCTTCCGACAGACCTAGAACATCAGCAACAGCAGAGCACAAAATAACTTCCATCTCGTTTTTTGGCCTCCTCTGGGGAATCGTCACTGTGCTGGCATCACCTGTCCAGCGCTCATGGAGTCCAGAGTTGACTATCTGCCGCAGCTGGCCGCGGGCAGCCTTACCCCTCCGAGATCTGGGTATCTGAACGAGCGGTAAATAGATGCTGGGTTTCATATAGCTTGGAAGAGCGGCAGCCAGCGTAACTCTCGCTTGCGCGACTGCCTGATCGAAGGCCTCACAAGGAGCGTGGAGTAAGCCGAGTCTGGAGTCGTCGACCCCGGTTGCCGAAGACGTAGTTGAGTCCGAGTTATTACCCCAGCATGCTTGATGGATGAATGCAACCAGGGCTGTCGTTTTGCCTTGGTTTAAAGATGCTACCTCGACGATTACATCAGAGGCATCGGGGAACACAACGAAGTTGCGCTTCGACTTCACCTAGTTCAAGTCGTTGCCCGAGGAGCTTGACCTGGAAGCCTTTGCGTCCCTTGTAATGCATCGAGCCGTCTGCAGCGTACTGAACATTGTGATAACCAACTTGGGGTTGCCGAGACAGCATCGGCTATTGGGACGTGGATTGGGTCGGCGGTGCAAAGATGGCGGGAGGACGAGATGCGGATTGCGAAGGATTGGGCAGATCGGCCAACAAAGGACAGACTGAGTGTTTCTGCTGAATGGATGCCTGGACTGGAGGCTGCTTGCAAGGTGTACGAACAGAAGCCAAGGCTCTGATTATGTTGCAGGTGCAGCAGATGGGGTCAGGACAGACGTGTCTTTAAATGAGCGTCTTCGCATATCAGGATCCTTGAATCGACTATACCGTTTCATGCATTGTTTGCGCTTTACTTTGCCTCACTTTTTCTACCTCTTTTTTTGCGCATTTTCGAGGCCCAAATGTCGAACAAGCGCAGCCTACCAAACAGGGACCCCAAATGCAAGTGTCATTTCTTTCGGCACCGGAACTCCTAATTTGAACTTCAGCACTTGGAACAGTCGAAATCGTCGGAATGGTTCTAAGAGATAGGGAGACATGCCTGACATTATGTTCATTCGTGAATTGATGGTGCAAAGCGGCCAAAGAATTAACTTGAGAGGCCCCCAAGGGGACATGAGCCATTGACTCAAAGCATGATTGAAGAGATTTCAGGACTTCAAGAGTGGCGGAACTTGGATTCGGCATACAGAGGTTAAGGTTAACATGTGTACAATGGACTTGTGAAGTTGAAAGCAAAGTGGTTATCATGGCAGTTCAAGTTAAATTATCTCAATTCAGGTCGATTTCGCCTCTTCCGCCCGCCGCTAAACCGATTGAAAGATTGCTTTCGTTCTATAACTAGAAGTTCGGCTGCCAAATTGACACAAGCTAAAATTGCTCACTTTGCCGGCAAGCTGAGAGAGCAAAGCAAAGCGTGATGATCGCTCCAGGGGACGTCTTCTGATGGCCCAGCCTGTTGAGATTCGGACTCTAAGTTGCTGAGACGTCCTGGCTGCAAAGTTTGGACACTGGAAGGGGTAAGACCTAAAACAGCAACTTTGTCGAGCCGATTTGGCGGGAACGGTTGCTCTCCATCCACTCCCCATATATAACCGAGTTCTTCGGAACGAAGAGATGTCCAGACATCCGTCAAGCCACTGTTTTCAATAAGGGTAGCGTCCTCCTCGAGGACTGGATTGAAGTCACCGGCTACTATACCGTAGCCTGCGGCGCGGAGGAACGAGGAGATAATGGATATTTGCCGGGGCCTGTGTGACGGCTGAATCGGTAGAGAATCCAGATGAACATTGATAAGCCGTATGCGTGTGGCATAAGAAAGCTTAGACTCAGAATCAGGCTTTGTTAGAGAAGGAACCAAGATATCACAGCATAACGCGTCTCGATCGAAATGACTAGGATATTTCACGCGCCAAATAGGACCTAGAATGGCATTGCCCCCAGATTCAGCATTTGACGCAAAGCGTGCTTTGGATACCAGCGTGACCGTCGCAAAGGACTGCTTGCCCCATGCCGTATCATCGCATTCGCTTGAGAGCCAAGACCCACGGATACGAGCGTCCCCTAAGAGTTGCTGCAAAGCCGTCTTTGAGACCTCTTGGAGGAAAACAACCTCGACCTTAGGATCCAGGTCGGTGATGAATGTGATAATCTCTGTGACGCGTGCTTGGGTTTGGGAAGATGTTGCATCAATGTTCCATGTCAGAAGCACTAGTTTCGGTATATTCTCTGTGTTGGTTGACCTGGGTTTTGTATTGTTCAAGTGTGTAGGGACCCAAGAGACCCACTGTTGAAGAGGGTCAAAATGGTGCCACGACTGGAACTTGGGATATGCTTCTGAAGAAGGAAGCGGTGTTTCATGCATCCAGGACATGAAACCTGTCCGAGCGCGTGCGAAGAAATTCATGTTGATAATAGATGATGGCAACGAGTTGTCAAGCCATTCAAAGTGGAGGTACATATATTTGAATATAGTAGCAAACTTGGACTCTGCGGGACTGTCAGGAGACTAACTGTTGATGGTCACATGAACTGCAATGTTATTATTGGTTGTCTAAATTACTAGCTGTAAGGCTCTTTCATCGTATTTCAGTTAGTACACAATCAAGAGGAAGGGGTGCCATAGGCTGGGTCCCCTCCGATCCGCAGCCCGGTTAGTCACTAGATGTTTCCCCCCTAAGAGGCGACCGGTGGAATTTTGGGAATTTCGTTATACGAGTAAGTAGATAGTATAATACAATCACATATAAATCACAATTGAATTAGAGGAATGTCATGTCCGCATAGAATGTCTCAAATTGTGCTATACACTTAGGCATCAAGGAAAATTGTTTCAATATCTTAGTATCGAATTATGAGGTATTACCAAGGGCTTATCGGATTGAGGATTACATAGTAGTTAAAAAAGCTAAGTTATTTCATATTATCTTATTTCAGTAAATAATTTAATAACCTAGAGGTTTGACCCTTGGAGCGAGCGACTACGAAGCCATAGAGACATGTCGCCGGCTTAACATTATCTATTTCTTACACGGGGTAAGCCCACGAGGAGTGCTAGCCATGTAACTAATCTACATTTTAAAGTTTTAGCCTATTCACCTTGCTTCGCCTGTAATAGAAGAACATGGCCTTCTGAAATACTTGGTCCAAGATCTCTAACTATGGAGATCAGGGCCTTCTGTCCGCTTACTCAAATTCCAGTTACACTATCTCCGAAAGGGGATCAGTTTTGGCGTTGGAATGAAGCTAGAAATAGACCTGTCAATTAAAACGACAAAGATTTTTTTTATTTGGCATCGGTTACACCTTGGATAATATCACTTTTGGGAAAGTCAAAGACACAATAAAGCAAATTTCGCCATACCAATCCTAATGAGCAAAAACAACCGATCCCCCCTCCATTCCGCCCTGTGGAGAGTGGTAGCTGACCCCATCAACTTTCAGTCCTTCATCATTCACCAGTGTGATGGTATCCCCAATGCTCGAAAGAGGGCAATTTGGAACGTCGAAAGTTTGCGATTTCATAGCATCCAAAACTGCATCACGCGGCAGTGCTTGAAATTGGCCAGCTGAATTTTGTATCTTCCATGCAGACAGAGGTATTGTGTGGTCAGTCGAATTTGTGATAGTAACTGATCTGCGTCTGACTCTGGGATCATTTGAATCAACCAACGCCTTGTCGATCGTCGCAGAATTCTCGATCAGATCTGTACGGCGTCCTTTTGAGCTAAGATAGTCATTCCAAGTCTCTGATCCTATGGCATGTCCGGAGTCATCATCTGTGTGCGCAGACTGTGATGCGAACCCGATGAACACGCCCACCCATCGACCAGAGTCTGGGTAATTGATCAGAAGGCCACCATCTTGGAAAACACCGTCATCATGTTGAAACTGCCGAATATTGCCTTGATTCATGTGCACGTCATGAACGCCTTTTCGATCCCCAAACTGTGCACCAAATAAGTAGATATTGGCGCTCTGATCGATTGCCTGTTTGACTTCTGGTTCCAAAACATCAATGATATCATTGTTGGGACCTGGTTCATCATGGGGTAGAATTCGACCAGTATTGACATTGAATAAGTTGCTCCGGATGTAGTCCAGTCTCATATCAGCGTATTCCTGCTTTGGCTCTTCTAGGGACTGAAAGCCTGAAGGTAGGTCGGTGAGACTGTTGATGATGGGATGGTTGTTGAAGTTGCGATCAACCCAGTAGGCAAGCTGAGATTCTTTGCCTATAGACTTGATGTTGATTGCGGCTCTGAAAAGTCCAGAAATTCCTTTGTGCCGACCGGTTGAACGAAACTTTCTTCCAGAAAAATTACCTCCTTTATCGTCGAAGTATAGTGATAAATGAGGGCTGACTTCGTCCTCATTCTCATGTTCAACAACATAGTGCACAGGCTTTGCCTTCCACACACCGTAACCACGAATCGGCATACTGAGGAGATATAGCAATAGAATATGTTTCAAAGAAGCAGTTTTGCAAGACTAAATGGGCTGTCTCTTAGATTATGTGGATGAGCTGACTGCAACTGCAAATACCGGGGGCTAACGCAAGTAAATGTACCAGGAGCTCAGCGTCCAGGTCGGGTCACATGAATATGATGTTATACGAGCTTGGACAGTGTGCGATTCTGACGTAGACATATCTATGATGAGATTTCGTATTACAATCGCTGCTTAATATCATCTAGACTCTTGAATCTGCCTCTTTGATGGGGTTTTTGCCAATGAAGGTCAGACACTGATCTAGCCAGTGGCAATAATGAATCACATTAATGCGCGCATATTAAATGAACCAAGATTGTCCCTTTTAAAAGCAGTCTAGATTTCAGCTTCGGTATTCATTGCCGTAAGGCTCTAATTGTTTGGGACGTGGGGTATGTGGGTCTGAACTCGTATCCACATGTTATACCATCATACCCAGTATATTGGAAAATCGGTCCTATGTCCCATTTCGGAACTAACCTAGGTCTGCCGATGGCAAGAAATGGTCCATTGATTGTGCATGAGGCTTTGTACAACGGGGTTTATCTTCTTATGCAAGCCGCTTTACTGGCGGGACCTCATCCAAAGTATCCCTATGAGACCGACAACCCGATTCATGACTGATTTCCCCCTAGGAGTTACGGTGTTGAAAATAGGGTTGGTTTTAAAATTACGGTTATCGTACCCTTGGATATAGATCTGCACGGATGTTTGTTAAATCCTATAGCCTCCGCCGTTTGCAAATACGACACCCACCCTCAACCTAGATGGGAATTTAGGGTTTAGATTGTTGGTACAGTCGTGACATCCACCCGCGGCTGGCTATGCTGTTTCTATGAAATGACGTGTAGATCCACAATTTTAGAGTTCCGTGGCTCTCTTGATCTCGGGTTCTTTCAGCCATCAATAACTTTCTACATAGCTTGAATTAATGACTAGTTCAAAATTTGCTAGAAGCGAAAAAGGAAAATCCCCGTCTTTCTAAATAGTATTTCTTGGTCTCCAGATTATTTTGGACAATATATCAACCCTAGCTATATGGCATAACTAGAAAAATGAAAGAGAAGAGATACAGAGACGAGAAAATATCCTACTATCAGTCTCCCTTAACTATGACTACTTTCATCATTGGGTGGCCCAGCCTTGGACGTTACACATGTAAGTTGATGACTTTTATAGATTATCCCTATTACTACCCATTTCTTCGTCTAATTGACGTCCCTTTCCACGCAAGTCAGTCGTCGCTGCTGTTTGGCTTGAAAAGCCAACACTCTCTGGATCCACGGAGGAATGAGGTGTAGTTCCACCGGCATAGGTGTCTGGCTGGTTGCTTTCGATAATCTGCTGCGCTGTGATGTATCTTTGGAAGACATCTCGTATAAGCGCATCTCCGTCATGCAGGACTTCACTCTCCCCATATCTCAATAAGACCCCCCTTTCGTGAATGAAGTCCAATACATTTTCTAGTTCAACCATATTTCTCCTCAATCGCTGCGGGAACCCTCTTCCTTTGAGCAATGCAAGGACTCCGGCGATGGACGTGTTGAAAGCCCCCAAAATTGTGATGGCTAACATGTGCTCACCTCCACTTGGGCCTAAAGCAGTGATGGCGGCGCCGATCATTACTTGCGCAACTGCAAGCAAATTGAAAGCAAAACCGATAAGATGATATTGGGCTTTCTGGTGTTTTACTTTGCGACCCAGCTTCTTTCGCAACTCCGAAGTCGCAGCCTCGAAGGTAAGATAGTCCTGCGGGAGGTCATGGTGATCTTGCTGGTGTAGTTGAAGGGAGTCAGGCATGGTATAATATTGGGGCTTTGGTAATGATCTTCAGGAAGATATAGGTGTCATAGCCTTACTCTTATACGAACTACTTAGTGATGTGTTGACGTCAACCCCTCGTGGTTATCAGATGCTAAAACCGAACCTCATTGTGTAACTTGGGTCCTGAAACCATGGTCTCTTTTCTCGTTTCCAGGAGTATAGGTCAACTTGAGCTTTTCAGTTTTCAAGATGCCTTAAGCTGGTGTGTGTGTGTCAATGCACCATGGCCCTCAACTACTCTTGAGCTTATACATTGTTATCTCTCGTAGATTACTGAGTGCTACTTGCTTAGTATGTACCAATGAGGACTTACTGCGTATTCTAGTTTCATACAGGCTAAGCCTACGTATATCTGAAGTTTTCCACGGCAAGAAAATCATTTCATTATGAATAATATGAGCAAACTAAATAATGAAGAACTGAATACAGTGAGAAGCATTTCGACTACCATTTTCCTGCCATGCGTTCGAGCCTCAGTTGCTACATTCTGCTAGCATTCACCATAATAAAAGCAACTTGTGGGAAAAGCAGAATACTGACCGATACTTCGGCTCACCGAAATCGTTGTAGATATGTTCCTCTAGATTCACATCCCTTCCCGTGTAGCTACTGGGAAAATCTCCTTCGAGCTCGGCGCGTAGAACGGTGATTTGGGCCTTCAAGACCAAAGATTATCTGGCGAGCTCTCTCGGTTAATTCCTATCCGCGCTAATTTCTTTTTTTAAAAAAAAGGCCTGATCTAGCGTCAATCTGGGCTCTTCAATGATTACTCAGATGATACCCTACCATGCTCATTTCCAAGGTAGTCGCCTAGGCGCATTTCGCTTGGTGGTAGGCCCACGGGTCGTCATTATACCTACAGTCGCCGTATAGGTATGTATCAGAGCTTTGACGTCGAATGCAAAGGTTCTTTGTTCCGTCCATAATGAAGTATTTTTTAGTAATATCAAGCAATAGACAATCAATATCTTGGATATTCAATGTACTGTTTGAAAAGAAAAAACCAGTTTTTGCCTTTGAACATATACAGCTTCTGTAGGTTTGTAGGTGTCAGTTTCATTTAGACTGATGATGCAAAGTTGACTCTTAGATTGAAGAACACGAGAAATGATTCCCAGAGGTACTGGTTCTTTAAGTACAGACTAGTATAGCTTCAATAAGAGGGCCGATCTACGTATACATCTCTGCTCATTCAATGGGGCAATCATTATTATCTTCGATAAATTCGAGTGCAAATTTTGCTACAACCGAGGGAAAGTTACAATTTAAAGTCTTAAGGTTTACTTACACCCCGTTGCCATGGGAAACGCAAGCTTTGTCAATTTTCGGCCAGCCTTGTACCGTCATTTCTTCTGAGGTGAATAGCTTTTGTTCGGCTCGTACCGGAACACGACCAGATCATGTGGTCTTTCTGGTTCTGTTAATGCCAAGCTCCGTCGGTTTCACCCGTCCATTCACGAACATGATCGCGTGGTCGGGCTTGGCGGTCTACCATAGATCTTATCTTTGTCTAGACCGCCAAACCCCAGAAACGGATACTACCTTGAAACCCGCCTCTCTTCCATTTTTGGCCAAATCTTTCCAAATGGGATCGAATAATGCAGAATTGGGACGAGCCAAATTATAAGTAGTTACCTATTATGATAAGCTATCCGCTTTGATCTGCAGCATGATGGAGTCTCAGTTTTGGGTCGCATACTAGCTCCACTTCTTAAAGCGATGAGCCACTGGACCAGTGGCATATCACGGATGATCTTTAGAAACCCTTCGTTTTTATTTTTTATTTATATCGGCTTCGAATGTGTAGACATACGCGAGCTTTTGGTGTTCGCTCAACAGTAACTCCATTTTGGTTGTTCTAGTTTGGAAGGAATTGAATTTAAGAATAGAGCATCGAGGTTTCCAAGGTTAGTACGGCCAACCAAGTTATGTACCTCCGGAAAATCCTGCCTAGTTACTTCGCCACCTTTTTACGAAGTTCTCCAGAATCAATAGTAACGGATCGTCTTACTTCACCCTGTGTCATCGATCTCATCTATATGACCCAGACGCATCGGTTAACCAAAATCGTTCCTTGGCATACAAGTAGACCTGGTTTAGATGATCCATAACAAGTACGCAGTTATCTATTTAAAGGTTGAAAGTTCCTCTGATGTCTCTCTAAACTAACCTATACTTCCTATCTTCAATCTGCACAATCAGTCCACTATATCCAACACTTCAACATGCTTATGAAGAATATCCTTGCCGCTTTCACTCTTGCTGGCCTATCCATTGCTACCCCAGTTGAAGACATTGAAGCGAGAGCACCCACTGGGACATGTCTCAAGGCCAATCAGGTGTATTGTTGTACTAGTGCATATCCCTTGACCCTCTTCTTCATCCGAGGAGTTGGGTCGGGCTGTGTGCCAGGTAAGGCATATCTAAGTAGATACCGGAAAATAACATTAAACTAATATCGGGATTAGCCCCTTCTCCTCCTAGCTCCGGTGTCTACACCTGCCCTGCCAACACTGCAAGACGGAGTTTCCTTTGCTGTAACGGTGGCCAGATTAAGGTAAGCTTGAGCTTCTCTGGATTTCGATCTACTATAGGAATGAAAGGAACTAATAGAAAACAGGATGGTCAAGATGTGGTTTGCACTGTCTAAAGGAAGGGAAGGACTAAGGCTTCTTCAGTCTGCAAAACCTGTCAAAAAGTCTTGACAAAATTGTAATTACTTTCCTGATAGGCGATGGAAGGTATCCATGTTCAAAATATGGTTGGCTAGCCTGATCATACTATAAAAAAGAGAGCTGTGCTATTCCTCTCTCTTTGTTGGTTTGAAATTGTTTTTCTGATGGCAATGCTTCTGTGCTCTCACTTCTTTTGTCTTGTGATTCATTCACTGTTGGACAATGTCATATATGATCATGAGGAGTGTGACCCTCTTTCCTTTGCCCACGTCTTTGGTCTCCTTTATTTCTTTTACGTTTCTGATTTGTGGAACCTGAATCAACCGTCCTAATTTCGTTCTCTCCCTTCAACAAACAAGTAGCTACTTCTCCAAGGTCTGCAGCCCATGTGCTGCTGAATTGCCCTTTCAAGAACCCGATATCCTGCCACCATTTTATATCAGAGTTAGTGATGCGTAGGGCGTTGGAGGGCAATGAGGGTGATCATACACGGATGAAGAAAGAAAAGGCACAATAAGGTCAACCACTGAATAGAAGAGCTGAGCACCGTAAAGAACTGTAAACACTTTGTTGCCAACCTTCATGCTCCAGAACGAAAGTGCTTCACAAAATACATCGCGTAACTAATTAGGGGCGGTGTTCGTAGAGTGAGGGAGACATAATTTACCATGGTCTACGCTCAACGATTCTTCGTGAATTATGAATCATGTTTTGGCTAAATCTGTATTGGCGGGGATACTCGAGCACCATAACTCTATGCCACTTTACGTTGTTGGAAAACCATCTTTTGTCATTCGTTTGTACATGTAAATAAATTCAATTTGGTGAGCCATTAAGCCAACATGTATGTTAAACAAGATAGACCAATGTGGGAAATCATCGGCATGACTAATAACAGGACCGTATAAATCGGATGGATACTGTTGGATACGGCGGAGGCAATATTATATTGCTCGAACCAACGAGGCTCACTATGTCTTAGTGATATACGGAAGCATCCCTCATCGCACCGAAGCGAAGGGAACAGCGGGGGTAGCGGAGCTCGGTGACCCGGATCAATAGCAAAATTGCCTCATTGGGCAAACATGTATAGAAGCAAGGAAAAAGGGACGTGAGAGTTGCGAAGTAGATATGGAGTAGGTCTAAAAATCCCATACTGCTCTTTTGGCTCATTATGCCCTAAGTTGAAACTTAATCCATCCAACATCC
>ERZ1673737.1754-NODE-1754-length-19924-cov-4.162514_pt1 | contig 19924 bp, 16 predicted proteins | sample MGYA00580211_ERZ1673737 | MGnify/ENA primary metagenome ERZ1673737 (study PRJEB41218, sample SAMN15661789) | gut metagenome | host: Homo sapiens | place: Canada: London | collected 2015-08-20/2019-03-30 | study: EMG produced TPA metagenomics assembly of... | reverse complement strand
GGCGGAATAATGCCCGCTCAGAGGGGTAGTCTTTGCATTTGTAGCTTCGAATATTGCCATAAGCTGGGAGATTGTTCTGTGCTATCTTTGCCTTCTTAGGAAACAAGCATACAGGTATTCTCTCACCAATCTCAGCTTTCGTGGTTTATCGTTCCAGTCCCTTTGCTTACTTGTTGGCTTCATCTGAAGAACTGCTTGCTCTTATTGCCCACTATGGTAGAATTGAGCGACACCCCCGAGAAGCCCGCCTCGAGCAAGGTCGAGAATGCAGTCATCCCGCCACCATACAGCGGCGATCTCAAGCAAAAGGAGCAAATTGCAGACACCGAATCAGGCAGCCTCGGCCCGGCGGTCTTTGAGGGTGTCGATGAGAACGCAGTGCTCCGGAAGATGGACATTCGTTTAATCCCAATGCTAAGCGCCTTGTATCTGCTTGCATTCTTGGACCGAGGCAACATCGGAAATGCGAAGATTGAGGGGCTGGTTGACGATCTCCATATGACTGGGCCACAGTACAACTGGACTTGTATGTTTACTTCTGACTCGGTTGATTTGATATCAGGACTGGCTAACCATTGTTTGCTATAGTGACTGTATTCTTCTTCACCTACGCCGCTTTTGAGCTGCCGAGCAACCTTCTTCTGAAGAAATTGAAGCCTTCGAGATGGTTGCCCTTTATTATGGTTGCATGGGGGATTTGCATGGTGAGCGTCTGAACATTGAGTATTGCTGGCAGCGAACCATATTGATGTTGGATATCTTCCATACAGACCTTGATGGGAGTTGTCAAAGGTTACGGTGGATTGTTGGCCACTCGTATTTGCTTGGGAATTTCCGGTACGTTAATCACAATCTTTCAAGCAACATACTCAAGGGTCCAGACTAAACGTTGGCGCAAATATAGAAGCCGGTCTATACCCCGGTGTGGCATACTATATCACCCTCTGGTATCCGCGTCACAGAGCACAATTTAGACAAGCGCTCTTCTTCAGCGCCGCAAGTGTTGCGGGTGCATTTTCTGGGCTTTTGGCATATGGAATTGCGGTATGTCTTCCCATTCCCATCGACCAAGTCTATAGTATTAATATATCCTGATATTTCTAGAAAATGGACGGCGTCGGCGGATATGCCGGCTGGAGATGGATTTTCATCCTTGAAGGCCTATTGACTATTCTTGTGGCATTCATCGCCCCATTTGCAATCCATGACTCCCCAGAGACAGCCAAGTTCTTGACTGAAGCGGAACGCCGTTTCGTTATCCATAGTTTACGGATTCAGAACACGGCGGATTCCCACGAGACGGTACAGCAGAATGAGAAATTCCAGATTCGCTATGTGATCGACGCATTGAGCGACTGGCAGATCTGGCTGGGTATACTCAGTAAGTGTCGATTCTTTCTATATATGTCTCTGCTAACTTGGGCAAAGTGTACTGGGGCATCACTTGTCCTCTATACGGAATCTCCCTGTTCCTTCCTTCTATTATCAAGGACTTAGGGTACAAGTCATCTACTGCCCAGCTTCTCACTGTAGGTGGCACGAAACTGTTCCTTTTAATATGAGATCTAACCGCTCTACGATAGGTGCCAATTTATATTACAGCTGCAGTTGTAGCCGTTGTCGCAGCATGGTTCTCGGACAGACGAAAGCAGAGATCACCTACTATTCTGTTCTACATGGCTATGATAGCAGCGGGATTTATCATCGTTCTCGCATCTACAGGGCGTGGAGTTCCAGGAGTTATCTACTTTGGTGTCTTCGTGGCAGTCCTCGGTAAGTGTATTAAAAAAGTCGGGCTATCCAGATAAAGTTATCAGCTAACAAAGTCACTGAAAGGCATCTACCCAGCCTTCCCTGGAAACGTTACCTGGTTGAGTGTCAACATGGCGGGTGACTACAAGCGAGCTGCCGGCATGGCTATCCATATTGGCATAGGAAATCTCGCAGGAGGTAAAGATGTACCTGATACTCAACTCTCTGCTCTTACTAACATCGTTTCGAATAGCAATGTCGTCCAATTTCTACCGTTCCAAGGACGCACCTAAATACATTCTCGGCCACGCACTTGAACTTGCTTTTGTCGTTGTGGGCATGTCGGCAGTAGTTGTTCTGCGCCTGTCTTATCAACGCATTAACCGCAAGCGAGATGCTATGGATCCTTCTGAGTATCCTGAAGATCCAGACTCGCTGGGTGACCGGTCTCCTCTCTTCAGATACATGCTTTAGAGGATTTGCATAGGCTGTGCGGATACCTCAATAGTATGTTGGATCCAATGCGTCGTTTTTGCTTTTGCATATGATAAACAATGTTGGGACTCTAGAAAAAGAAGATAACTTACCAAATTAAGACCTATGAACGTCTAGTTTAAAACGAACACCAAAGCTAGAGTAGCTATCCCATAATGTTTCTCAGTCAATCGTTACACCCACGATTAAAGTGGTGATATTTTACATAGGGAAATGGTGTTGCACCGCATCCTAGGCCCAAAAGACTAGCTAAAAAGTGGAAATATGAGGCAAAAGCTACTACTAAGCTATTTTCTGTCCTACCTGCCTACTTTCCACTAATTTGAGACCACATGATCAATTTGAACTTTTTTTTAACAAATCTAATATTTCAAAACACTTTACGGAGAGTAACTAATACACAGGGCTAATATTCATACAACAGCTCCAACAGTCTGGAGTATCAGCAGGTGCACTGCACCCAGAAGTGATAACCCCAAAATCTCTATGGGTATACCATTCGAGGAGTGGGCTATGGAAACTGACCGAGTTGCAGACTGTCCCTCTTGTTTCATTCTACGCAAAATTAGCATGCATTCTGCAATCTGATTCTCGAAGAATCATTGCCATCACGAATGCGAGATATATATACCGTAGGCGCATCCCCGCAAAGGAGCGCAGCGGGAAGACATCCCTGAGTACACAGATGATAGTTTGTATCAGAGGGAACATAGACAAATTTTGGCATGACAAAGTCAAGTAAAGTATTGTTGGCGGGTAGGGCTTGGGCTTGCATGCAGAGCAAGGCCACAATAGCGGGTGTGATGGTGAAATGCATTGGATGAAGAGTGGTGCTACCAAGATATATATGATAATAAGATCTAGCAAATTGTAATTGCAAATTTGAGATGGAATTGTCGACAGCACCACCAGGGCTTCTTATTTATGTTCGAGTCAAGGTTTTAAGTTGCCGCTGTACTACCGGAGCATGCCTGTTTAACACCAGAATGTGCCAGAACTCTTCGTGTGAAACTAACCGAGTGCTTGAACTAAAGTTTTACCAGTATGAAAAGCAAGTTTGCGCTAATATCATCGCCATATACCTGCGGGAATCGCTTCTTATACTTCAGACTGCTCACGTAGGCTGAACCCGAGATTCTCGACAGAGACAAACGGCCAAGGACAGTATGCTAACAGGTCTTACTCGAACTTGAATACAATCTCTTATGGATATCTACTGATACCCCACAAAATAGTATGAGATCTCGCCAAGCCACTGAGCTCAAAACTGCAGGGTATCGAAACCCTATAAACTTGCACTCGGGCCACAATTTGCAGCCTGGGGTGTAAGCAATTGGCTACCTATATCTTTGCATACTTTGAGCTCTCTGTGTACACCTGATTCCTACAAGCAACATAGGTTAGACCTAGGCATCTGAGACCCTTCCAATAGAGAAACTCGTTTCTTTTCCACGGCATTGTTGTAGGACAGCATTGGTCACATTCCTTCTCTTTCTTTCTTGTGAACTTGGACTAATCCTACTGTAGTAATATTTATGTCTATTAGAAAGAGATCCCCTCCCCCTTGATAAAAGCACGTTATAACGAATGCAACAGCAAAGCCAAGATGTAGCATACGTTGCCTGTTTGTGAGGCCCAGTTCAATTCTTCCTTTCAATCATCTCCATTCATAACCTGGATGAATCCACACAGCGGACTTTCAGAACTGAACACTCCATACGCTGGAGCCTTAATTTGCTTAAACCGAGGCTACTAATAACCGTTGGTGTCTGCCTAAGAGAATTCGGAGTCGGACTTGGCTTAGAAAACGTTGGATGATCTTAGCGAACAGGTATAATTATTTGATCGACAGTTATCCACTCTCGTTCATACATTCACGTACGGAGTCAGCTATTGAGTTCTGTTGCTTCCGTTTCACCATTTGTTTGTTGTTCCCACCTTTGACCGCCCTAGCTAAGCCGCGTGTGCACTTTGCCGACTTGACACTTCAGATCATCTCTGAATCCGCATTTTCTTCTCCTCGAATACAAGATCGCTTGATATTTATCTGTTCATCATGACGCTGGCTGAGGAATTTCGTTCGCGCAACTTCAGTAAGTACCCGGCGTGTTCCGCCCGCAGATCCTCAGCGCTAACGTTCTCTAGGCATCTACGGACAATGGTTAGTCTATCGCGTCGCATTACTTCCCCTCGGATTCCAGTTGAGCTTGAGCACCGTCGCGGGGAAGTAGTACAGTTGAGACATCGACCGGTGCTTGCTACCTCATCTGACAACTCTTCGATCTGCCCCGGACATCAGTTTCGCATATAAAGGGATGTTTCTAACGAGTTATCCAGGACGGGTGTGGTGTGCATTGTCCTTTGCTTTGCACTTGGCCTAGCCAATTGTTTCCACCTAGGACTCCGCCTCATCTTCAGTATCATCTGCCTGTGAGTTGCCGTTACTCTTATTTCCCGCGACATCATCACAGATCTAACCCGTATAGTGCCTCGTCATTCGTCCTCATCTTCGTTGAAGTACCCTTCCTCCTCCGAATCTGTCCTACGTCCTCCAAGTTCGATGCCTTCGTTCGCCGCTTCACAACCAACTGGATGCGCGCCACCATGTACGGCATTCTCAGTGCTATCCAATTCGCCAGTATCTCCGTCGGTGCATCCAGCCTAATCGCCGCCGCCGTGGTTCTCCTCATTGCAGCCCTTTTCTACGGACTGGCAGGTCTGAAGAGCCAGGAGTTTGTTGGTAGCAAGACCCTGGGAGGCCAGGGTGTTGCGCAGATGATTGTCTAATACCAATACCACGACGTCAACGCCGGGCCGTTCTTTGCCTTTGCCTATTCCAGCCAGATGCTGGTATCCCGGCGATGAAGGGGTTGGTGATGCGAGATGCTCGATGCAGATGCCGCAAAGGATAAAATGTCATTTGGGCAACGTGATTGGAATGCGCTATGAATTCGTTTTGTGTTTGTTATCATCCTGTACTTGTAGGTCTCGGTCTGTTTCGAGATGACCCTGAGCATGTCTTTGTTTTCAATATCGATGAGCGTTTCTCCCACGGATATATTCTTGTTTTGTGGTTTGAGTTCAGAATAGGTGTTATGATTGCTGTTTTAAAGGTGCATTCATTGACTTTTGGCTTGACCAGCTTACTTGGATCAGACTCTGTGCAGTTCATTAAATTCTCATCCCTAGAGCACGCCTATATCCATGTATTGATTTCGACATGTGGGTCAACAGGGAGACAACTGACTGGCCCCGATGACCTCCAATAGGACGAGTGAGATTATTTAATACATACCTCTACAGATATCGAGTACGAGGCCTTTTCCGAATAGATCTCACCTAAACACCCCACCTAGCCGAGCTTACAACATCGGGACTTGGCGCTTCCAAGGTTGCCCCCGCACGAGACAAGTCACCCATTTGAAACAAACAGGAACGCAGGCAAATGGCTGCCGAGAGAATCTTGGAATACCTGGAATACCTGGTCACAGGTGTTACCCCGCAAATCCTTCTAGCCCTGGTGATCACCCCGGAAATGGCGGGGGTTTGTATAGTCCCATAAGGCTGGGCCCTGTTTCGCAAGGTGAGCATGGGTACTGTACAATGCTATAAGGAAGTAAGGATTCCAGAAATCTGATATATCGAAGTAAAGAAAACGATGATGCAATGCGGAGAGCAACACCTCACCGCCTCGGATCCGACAGCCAATCGCGCCGCAGTGAAATAATCGTCTTATCTGGTTCAGAGTCCAGACTGGTTGGTTTCTTGTATTTCACCAGGGGAAGATCCTGCATTTCATAGTAGTTGAGACAGCATTGTCCAAAACATCCAGAACGTGACATGCGTAGTCACTCAAGGATACATTAGTCACTTAAGGGTAAGTTACAATAGGTCCGAGTCACAAGTGAGGCATTTGCTTGTAGTCTAAGAAAAATGCCTCAGATTCCTTAAAATCGCGGCGCTATTCATCGTTCAATACTGACTTCATTGGGGTCGAAAGGGAAGAATGGTTGGTTGGCATAGACTTGTAATATTACCGTATTATCTAACGGAGCACGTCACGGGCAGAAACACTCATACATCATCCCCAAATCCACGGAATTGCTTCAATATCTGCTTCTGCTTCTGCTTTTGCATTTTTGCTATTTCTGCCTCTATTGTTTTGATCACTTTCTTGCAATTGGACCGATCCTGGTTCACACTAAAAAAATCTGGGTAAGCAAATCATTCTGCATGTTCTTATCAGTTGCTGGCCCTTTTGCTTTCTCCTGTCTTGCGTCAACGATGCATACTCCCCGGCGGGAGCTCCCCTTAGATGTCCTGAACCCCTGCAAGCCTGGTGGTGCCAAGGCCCCGTCATTACCTAGCCTGCACATGGTCCTCGTGGCCGTGGGGCATTCTGTTGGGCTGCCGCTGACTCGTCGATAGCTACCTAGTACTTCATCATGTCGACCCAAGCTGCTCCGGCCGTCCCTCCTCGACCGGCTAGATCTCCTCAGCCGTCGTCTTCTTTAGAAGCGCCTAACATTCCTCCCCGTCCGAACAACCGCCGCGTCGATCGTTCAGTTTCCCCCATGCGTGACAGCTATGCTCCCTCGCCGTTCAATGAATGGAGCGGTCCCGGGGTGACTCGTGCCATTTCGAATGAGCTGCCCCCGCGCCCTCCCAGCGTGACAATCCCCTCGCTTGGTGAGGAGGGTATCGAATATGCCGACCTCGACCCGGGTAATATGTCGGATAGCCACCATCAGTCCCCCGCGGAGACTCGCAACGTCAGCAGTGATCTCAAGATCCATGCGCCGAGACCCTCGTTGCCGACCTCAAGTGCTAAAGCGAAAGTCCAGGCCGTCACCCGTACCGATTCCCGGCAGGCCGCTGCCGCGGGAATAGGTCACGAAGCTTCACCAGGTCGCGATGAACAAGACCGCTCCAGCCGCTCGTTACATTCCCGGACCAATGGCTCGCGCGCGGAGTCGTCGACGGCCTCCAATGAGCGCCGTCACTCCGCTCAGCTCGGAGACGAGCAGGGCTTCCGTGTGCCCATGTATCCCAATGCCGGTGATGTCCAGGCGCCATCCCCGAGCCCTTATCTCGAGCAAGGCTCGCAACGTCCGGGTCGCAACCACAATCGTACACGCAGTCATCGTGACTCTTCTTTGCCACCTGGAAGCTACGGTCTGCATGGGCATGGTGTCCCGCATTCCGACAAGTTCGAGAAGGCTTGGTATGAGAAGCACCCCGACGAGTTCGTCAAGGAGGAAGGACAGTATGGTCCTGGTGTCGGCACCCCGCGTCCCGATTGGGCATTGAGCAGTGATGACCTCAACAAGATTGTTCGAAGCTCCGCCCAGACTGGTTCCGGTCTTGGTAAGTATTTCGAGCGACTTCGTCACTGTTAGAAGGCTAACTGTCATCAGGTACTTCCCCAGCCGTGGTGGGCACTCCCGAAGAGGAGGTCGGATATATGGCGTCTGATGAGTACATGCATCGCATGGCTTCTCCCCCGCCTGATGCACCGCACGAAACTCAGCCGGCAGTTGAGTCACCACTTCGCCATATGAGCTTCCCTGCGGAAGCTGGCCAGAAACAACCGGTGGGAAGCCCGCTGCGTCATCGCAGATCGAGCTCATATGGCAACCAAGAGAGTGATGTAATCCACGTGGATGATCCCATGCATCATTTGCATCACCCGGATGGATTTGCCCAGACTCCGGCGATGGAGGAGAGTGAGCCAACGTCCCAGGAGGCCGAGGAGGAAGAAGAACCGATCCTGGCCGCTGATGAAGTGCGTCCCGAGTCGGCATATCTGCATCCTGCTATCTCGCCAACATTCGATCACCGAGGAAGTTTCGAAGATGAACGCCGCAGTCGGACTCCCAGTGCCTCGCATAGTCGCTCCAACAGTCGATCGGCTAGCGCGCAAGGCCAGCTCCCTGTGCTGACTCGCTATGACTCCCGCGAGGATACCCATACACCACTTGAAGACGTCGAGGAGTATGAGCCGCTGTTCCCTGAAGACGATGCCAAGAAAGAGGGCCCTCTATCCGCTGCGGATCGCTTCAAGAAGAGACCTGATGCACTCAGACATAGATTCCCCAGCCAGGATATCTGGGAGGACACCCCGAACAGTCTGCAACTTCATACCACAGTGACTACCCCGGATCTGCCCAGGCAGGACTCTACCGAAACTTTTGAGACACCTGAACAGGAGGCCAACCGGAGAATGCAAACCACCAAGGTTGACTCACATCAAGTTGCTGCCCACATCCTGGAAGGCGAGAGCACCAAGGAGAAGCATGTGCGCCCAGACACATTCAAGCAGCGTTTCCCTAGTAGAGATATTTGGGAAGATGCCCCGGATAGTCAGCAGCTGATAACCACGGTTGAACCTGCCAAGGAAGAAGTCAAAAGTCCAAACGTACCTTCTCGGCCCAGTGTTCCTCCCCGCCCACAGAAGCAGCCTCAGTCTACCTCGCCGATTGAAAAGCGTCAGCCACCATCAATTCCAGAGAAACCGAAGCCTGCGGTTCCGGCACGTCCCGCCAAATCCATTTCCCAGGCCTCGACAGGCGCCGAAGAAGCCCCGCGAGAAACTCCTGCAGTGAAGGCCAAGCCTGCGGTTCCAGCTCGTCCCGGCGGGAACAAGATTGCCGCTCTGAAGGCCGGTTTCTTGACCGATCTGAACTCCCGCATCGGAATGGGTCCTCAACAACCGAAGTCTCAGCCAAAGGAGCCAGAGCCTGCAGCGGAAAAGCAACCTCTGAGTGACGCTCGCAAGGGTAGAGCCCGCGGCCCGGCCCGCCGAAAGCCCGCTGTGGAGCAGACCACCCCCAAACTCCCGACGATCCCAGAGATTAAGATCTCAGAAGCAATAAACGTCTGGCAGATCGGACATGATGGCAGCCTAACAGTTGGCACAAGCGAAAAGGAAGAAACTCCCGCCGCAGTGCCAAAACCAGCCGTGACAGCCGAACAACCAGTTGAGATCCCGGCCACGCAAAGCATCAGTGTAGAACCAGAGCCAACCCCGGAACATACCACCGCAGACGTCGCATCTTCACCGGGAACCACAGAACCAGTGCTAGATACCATGCAGATCTCAGCAGAAGCCCCAGAAGCGATAGAAGCATCGTCGGGAACAAAGAAGCCAATCATCGAGCCACCAACAAAGCAATCAATCGATCCCACATCCGAAGCCGGCTCCCCGAAAGAAGGTAAAGAAGATGCAGAGCACAAGGCTTCGGAAGTGACAGGCGCTACCCAGGCGTTGGCTGATTCCACTTCGGCTGCGCGCCAGCTGGATGATGCCCTCGAGACGATTGCTGCGTCAGCGGATGGAAAGACGGAGTCGGACGGTCAGGTTCATGATGAGGAGTAGTAGTTGCGGCATGGCGGTTGAATTGCCTGGCTTATGCCCCTCGCTTACCTGTGATGTCGTTCATGTCTTCTACTCAGATCGTTCCCAGATAGTAGCCTATTCTTTCTTTTCTAACGAATGATTTGTTGTTTGATTTCTAATCCTGGCTTCTTTTCTAGTTTTGTGTTTATCTGGTAGATGGTTTGTTGGTCTAACGGTAAGTGCATGTCTGCGCTCAGCTCACTACAGTCTGTTGAACTTGTAGCCTTTTTATCAATCTTCAGTTTTGCGTACCTGAACCAATTGGCCTTAACTGCACGCTGGCACTTTACCGGAAACGGGCGGGATATTATGGAATCTGAGACTCTCGCTATACCCTTATAACCCTAATACAGCGTGAACAGCGTGAACATCATGCTATAGTAGAGTTGATGTTCGTATCACATCGAGTTAACGTTATAGTAGTACCCACCGGATTTAAGTGATCATGGCTATAGGATTTACAAACATTTGTCTGCAACACTCCCTATATCAAAAGTTGTATCCTGGGACCCTGTTAAAACGGCTTATTTTTACATCCAATTAAGCATATCTACTACATGCAACGACGAATCACCGGAACAGTCAACATCCGCTTCGTCAATCGTATCAACAAGATATCCGCAGGTGTGCCGTTTCTTATCTGTGAAACCTGTAAGCCAGGATGCACTCGAGACCATATATAGGATCTGCCGTTCTCGGCTTCTTATTGAGTACTACCGCTATGAGACATGACATGTGAATAAACTGAGCCGATGTGTCTCAGGTCCGATAGAATGACTAGGAATTGCTTTGGTATAGGATATTGCCATTGTTCATGCACGTGAGAGCTACAAAGATGCTCTCAAATGAGCATATGGTAAGATTCATGGCCCGAGAGCATTGAGGTCCCATACTAAGTAAACATAAAGAATGTCCGAAAGCAAAGGGCTCTAAGCGGAGGCAATGACGTGATTACGTGACCCCATTGACAGCCGCGGCTCTTTGCCGACCCCAACCTCCACCTGCAAGCTCCCCTCTTTTTCTCTGGGGGATTTTTCAAGTTGAAGATGAGCCATATTCCTTGTCTCATCGCTTAGCCACTATCCCTCTTTGTTTCACACGTCCATCTACCATGGAGTCCGCCGGATACTCAGCAGCTGGCAGAACCAGATCTTCCGATGGCGCTACAACCAACCATGACGGAACTTCCACATTCCAAGAGAGCGTCACGCCTCAGACCGAGTCAACAGAAGACACAGAAACCGTATTCTTAAATAAAGGCACATCCACCCCCAAGGCCATCGAAAACGGCTCCGATACCTCCAACATATCCCTCGACCGATCATCAAATCCCGCCACCACCGCAGAGCAAGACGAACCGCGCAAATGCTGGATTTGCTACACAGACGAAACAGAAGACTCACCCCTCAACCAAGAGTGGCGCTCACCATGTCCCTGCGCCTTAACAGCCCACGAAGCCTGCCTCCTCGACTGGCTCGCAGACATGGAAAACCCGCGGTCGCGCAGGGGCAATGGAAGCGCGATAACAATGCAATGTCCGCAGTGCAAGACCGAAATCGTGGTGACCCGCCCTCGCAGCTACGTGGTTGACATTCTCCGATTACTCGAGCGGGTAGCAGGCCGGCTAGTCCTGCCGGGCATGGTTTTCACAGTAGCGGGCACCGTCTGGGCCGGGTGCTGCGCACACGGCGTTTACTCCATGTACCTTGTCTTCGGAACGGAGGAAGCGAAACAGATCATGGATGAAAGTATCGATGGCCCGTGGAACCCCGGCTTGAATCTCGGATTGCCGCTCATCCCACTTGTTTTGATTTTCTCTCGGACTCGATACGCTGAAGGCCTTCTCCCGGCTATTCCGGTTCTTTTCTTTGCTGCGCATAATCCTGGCCAGGAGCCTGATTTTGACATTTGGCCGCCTACGCCTGCTATGACGTTTGCTGCGCTGCCATATGTTAAGAGCTTCTATGGGGCGTTGTATGAGCGGTTATTTGGTGGTTTGGAGAGGAAATGGATTGCTGAAGTTCAGCCGAGGGCTGCAGAGGAGATCTTGGATGATGCACAGCAACAAGATCAGGCGGAGGGTCTGAATCGATTCGAGGATGGGAACGGACAGATCCTCATGGAGATCGATCTCGAGCTACAGATGGGCATGGGTGATGAGAATGCAGGGGATGGTCAAGGTGCCCCCCCTGCGGGACAGGAAGAAGGTGCCAATGCCGGCGCCCCCGAAGCAAACAATAATCCGCTTGGACTGGGGCGACGGAATGAGATCATCCACGATACTGGTAACCTGGCTGATGCCATCCTCGGCGCACTTATCTTCCCGGCGATTTCAGCTTCGATGGGTGGACTGTTGCAATGCGTCTTGCCTAAAGCTTGGACGACGCCATCCTTGGCCCTGGAGCGTGGTCGCCCGGGGCTCTTGCAGACTCGCTGGGGCCGCAGCGTTGTTGGTGGATGCGCTTTCGTCTTGCTGAAGGACGCGCTGGTATTGTATTGCCGGTGGAAGCTGGCTCAGTCACACCGCCGCCGCAAGGTCCTGAACTACGATCGAGCCAAGAAGCACCACGCATCCAAGCGTTCTGTGAGCTAGCTCTGACCTTGACCCGTCTTCTTCGTCTCTCATCATTTCAGCCACCACTTCTTTCTGCTTCCCAGGTTATTTCCGGCGCATTGATTGCATTACATGGCGTTTTATGGCATTATCTATAACGAATTTGGCTGCGCCTTTGACAATTGATGCCTTTCACGATACTTGACATCACGCCGAATACCATTTCATCGCTCTATATGATGCGATATTCAATCATAGTCTTTTTCTCTGAAATATGGCCCTTTCTGTATTTACTATCAAATGCCCAGAATCCACGGTGATTAAAATAAATCAGTCATTAGATGCAAATCGTTACTTTTCTAGCCCAACTTGGATGGCTCAACCACCAGCCCCAACCATAAAATTGCTCATCATCAAAAGTTCAAGATCGAAAATCCATTACAGCTACAGGTGCATATCGCGGCTCCCAACAAGCGCGCGGCTAAAAAGCGGACAGAATTCTGCCGTCAAGGAATTATTCCTCCGTACACCTCAATTGCATTAAGCCAACACCCTTCCACCGAACAGACCACCAGCACAATGAAGTCGTTATCACCAGCCTTGGCCTCCCTGGCCAATGTTTTCCGCGTCCCAATGTCAATGGCACCCGCGCGCCCATCAGTCTCCCGCGTCTGCCACGAGACCCTGAACCGCCAACAACAAAAGCCCGGCCCCGTCACAGCAGCGCTGCAATCAGCCTCGTTCTCGACAACGGGCGCAATGGCCAAGAGAAAGAGTGGTGGTTCGACCACTGATAAGCGCATTAGTATGTTTCAATTTCAATTCTAGTGACGAGAGCTGTCATCACACGACACTTCCCCATTCACCCCAAGGAAACACATAATGAATTACGAACCATGAACCAAGAACTAACAAATCCCACAATAGCCATGATCCGCTACTTCCTCCACCACCCTCTCACGCCCCGTCCCCTCCGCTTCTCCCGTAACCGCTACCTCCGCCACTGGACCATCCACCGCGCCTGGCAATTGTTCCAAGCGCAGCAGCGCCGCAAGCAGGAACTTGAGCTTATGCGACAGTATCAGAGTATGCAGGAGGCCTGTGAGGAGCTGCGGACAGGTGCTGGGGATGGTGGCAAGCTGTTCCGCGTGTCGATGAACAAGAAGGGTATCTTTACTGATATGTTCCCTATTGAGTATGCTCGTATGCAGACTGAGACTCCTCCTGCTGAGGGGTGGAATTATGATTGGAAGAAGCCGGAGCGGAAATAGAGTGGCTGGATTCCAATCGGGGGTTTGATGTGATGTTGGTTTGGGTTGGAGACTTGACCTCGTGGATCGGGGATTAGGGTCGAAGATATATGTATCATTCTGGCGCTATGTATCATATGCATTTCTTTTTTCTTTATATTTTGCATCTAAATCAAATCACTATTTCCATTGGATTGTATGTTTCTACATGTCACATGTGACAGTCAGGCAACGGTTGTCTCGAGCCGAAAGAAATGGTTAATTATATAGCAGCGGACAGGATGGCAAGCGCAATGTATGGGGCGCCCAAAAAAAGTGACAGAAATTACTACATGAGAAAAAAGGAAAATAAGGAGCGAGATCGCAACGCACTTCGGGGAATTGAAAGGCAAGGAGGGGAATCCGGAGTTGCACGTGCATGAGTGAAACAGAAATAGCGTCAAAAGGAAAGACGTAAACAGCAAAAAGCAATAGACACAGCAAACAGTGCTGGAAAGCAGACATCGTACCCAGTTCAATCGACCAGGTTAGCATAAGAACCTCCCAAACGCCAATGATGCATGATACAAGGGAGCGTCAATAGATCGCCAAAGTTACGGCGACATCGAGGTCCAAGTCGGGAAAAAATCGAGCGCTGGCAGAGAAAGATTCGGCATTTTGCACGTCCCAAATCGCATCGTCAGATAACCACACAGCATGAACTTTTGCGCTTGTCGAATGTGAGCAGCGCTGCACGGGTAGCAGCTTCAAAGACATCGTCGACGCCTTCGCCTGTCAGGGACGAGCATTCGAGGTATTTGCGAGCTCCAATTGATGTTCCGATATCATTTCCCTCCTTCGTTGTCACGAACTTGAGGGACTTCTTGCGCATTTCTTCGATTGCCAGTGGATCTTCGCGAAGGTCCTTCTTCAATCCGACTAGCAGGATCGGCACACCAGGACAGCGCTCGTTTGCTTCTTCGATCCACTATATCGCAGATCAGTATCACTGGCTGATCATTCGAATATATCCGAGACGTACCTTATGTTTCACGTTCTCCAACGAATCTGGAGTATCCATCGCAAATCCAATGAGGATGACATGGGCCTTGGAATATGCCAATGGTCGCAAACGCTCATAGTCTTCTTGTCCTGCTGTATCCCAAAGAGCCAATTGGACCGAGCGGCCGTCAACTCGGCAATCCGTCACGTAGTTTTCGAACACCGTCGGCACCTAGCGGGGGTTAGAGCTATGTCTGCGAAGGATGAGGGCGTTCCGAAATACTAACATAATGCTGCAATTGGACATGTTAGTTACGACTGTTCGTCTTCGGAATTGTTAGGGGCAAACTCACAGTTGGGAAGTACCCGAGGGTGAAGACACTGAGTAAACTGGTCTTTCCGCAAGCACCATCGCCAATTATCACAAGTTTCCTATAGTTAGGTTCAAATTAGCTCATGAAATTATCCCGGTGGCTCCAATCCCGCGAGCAATCGGATCGCGAGCGTTGGGGTAACACTTGCAAGTGATGCGTCAACCCCCTCATGAGATGAGACGGTGAGGGGCGAGACACCACCCAGTGTGCAGCACATACCTTCGCATCACATTATCATCCTGCGGCTGCGACATCTTTAATGGCGTTGAGAGCTTTCGCGATACACAAGGGTGATGGAAAGCGGAGGTGGATCAACACTCGAGATGAAACTTGTAGTCAGATCGAGAATCGATTACGAAGCGTCACGAAGGTGGGCAGATGCAAGGACAGATTCAGTCCTGGGCAGTCAGTGCCCAAAATCTTTACGAGAATAAGGCAAACGGGTGGCTTGAAGATGCCAGTGACGTGACGAGTTGGTTGGGGGAGGGGAGGAAAGCGGGCTGAGGCTGATCGGTTGACGTGGACACGAAACCCAATAAGACGTAAAGAAGGGCGAGAAAGGTAGAGAAAGAGAGAAAAAGAGAGGTAGAAAGAGAAGTAAAAGCTGAAGGCAAAAAGTGGAAGCTGACGATAAGATGAAGGGGAAAGAAGGCGCTTACAGCCAAGCGGAGACTTATTATTACTCACGCCGAGTTTTGAGGTGGACTAGATACACAGAAGGTATCCTCTCCGTCTGATCGTCCTATAGGGACCCTTTTTCCCCTTCGTTTGCTATGGAGATATTTTTAATTAGGTGTCTCACACTCTGTGTTGGTGGAGCTGACGCTCATACATCTTTCCCCTTGCGATTTCCCTGACCGCCTAGGGGTTATTGCGGGCAGTATAATGGACGGTGTGGCACGTGATCTGTGTTGTATCAGCAGGAAGTGAGAACATGGGAGGTTATGGCTGGAATAGCATGGAGTTTTGAAAAATTGACTTCCTTTGTTTACACAATTGTTGACACAATCTTGTCTACCCCGCCCATATCTTCACCCAAGCAACCCACAACGCTGCCCAAGACAATTCAAGATCCACACCTGACTATTCAGGCACCAGCTCGCTTGCGGCGGCTATCCCGTTGCGGCGGCACGATTAACCAGCCAGAGCGCAGGAAAGCCCATCATTCCATCCATCCATTGGCGTTTGATCAGTCGTACCTCTTCGGCGCTCAGCCTTGATATCTTGCTGGTCCTGGCCCTAACACTCTGTTGGTTTCCCATATCCTAAGCGCTTACAACCCTAACCCCAGCAGACACGTCGTGACCCGCCGGGATTATTGCCTGTCAACCCCCTCCTCCCATCTTATCCTACCTCACCCCTCCTGTTTGCCACGGACGGAAGCGCGTTCTGAGCGAAACACAAAGAGCGCGATTGACTCCTCGTCCGTGCGTCTGTCAAGGGGAATAATTCCGGTGAGTTTTCACCAAGCGTAGCAGCCGCCGGAGCTTGTTGGTTGAGGCTTTGGGTCTTCCGTTCTCCGCTTTCTCTGCTCACCTTACCCACCTTGCGAAACATTGCTCTTCTGACTCAAGCTCTTCTTCGGTGTTATTAGTATGCTGCCAGAGCAGCCCCGAAAGCTCTAGTCACGTCCACCATGTCGACACATGTGTCAGCAACTCCGCTAGCAACCAACGGCGGATCACACGCGCGGGGTCCTCAGGGCAACACACCTTCCGGAACGATGGCCACACCAGCACCGACCGTGAATCGCAAGAAGCAGAAACGTCGACAGAAACAGGCTGCCCGCTTAGCCGCGGAACATTCCCACGCTTACGCTCCCGGAGATGCGGCGGACTTGCTCGCAACCGATGAACACCACTCCTGCGATGACGACCATGAATTCGATAATACGGATCATCACAGCACAGCACCAAGAGCTAACTACGGATATGGAGCATCACACTTACCCCGCGGACCTATGACGAACAACCCCGATGACGAACATCCTGCCGGCGAAAGATCGAAGAGGAAGAAAAACCGAAAAGGTCGATCTGACTCGCAGAACCTCGCTGGCGGTAGCTCAACCCCGCTCTCTACCCCGTCCGTCACATTCTCCCACCCTCCGCCGCCTTCCCAAGCTCTGCCATACATCAGTCGGCTCACGGGAAAACCTATTAAGAATAGCAGCATCTGGAACCAGTCTTCTCTGGAAGAACGCGAAAACATTCGGACTTTCTGGTTTGAATTGGGCGAAGAGGAGCGACGGCAGCTTGTGAAAGTGGAGAAAGATGCTGTTCTGAAAAAAATGAAGGAGCAGCAAAAGCACTCGTGCAGCTGTACGGTATGTGGGAGGAAACGCACCGCAATTGAAGAAGAGCTTGAAGTTCTGTACGACGCATATTACGAAGAGCTAGAACAGTATGCGAACAACAACCAAGGCTCCTTTGACGAAGGCGCTCCCATTATCCCTCCACCTCGACTCTATAATTCACCTCTCCGATCACCCGGGCAGCATACTCGAACACACGGCCAATTCCACCCATCACGGAGCCGAGTTCAAGAGTTGCACGAAGATGACGAGGAGGATTTAGAAGAGGACTATGACGATGAGGAGGAAGACGACGAAGAAGACGACGAAGACGATGAAGAGGAGGAAGACGAGGAAGAACTTTACAGTGACGAGGAACTCGAGGATGATGAAGCTCGTGCAGCGCGGGCTGACTTCTTCGCGTTTGGGAATAGCTTAACCGTTAAAGGTATGCGACAAGATGATCCTATGTCACAAAAGTTTTGCAAAGCTGACTCTGGGGTTCGTGCTCATCTAGATGGAATTCTCACGGTTGCAGACGATCTACTGAAAAACGATGGCAAGCATTTCATTGATATGATGGAGCAATTGGCTGAACGGCGAATGCAACGAGAAGAAGATACCCAGTACGGAATAGCTGCCGCTCATCAATCCTTCCATGGACATAATCATGGTCCCTTGGACGAAGAAGATTATGACGATGAGGAAGAAGACGAGGATTATGATAGTCAAGAAGAGGAAGAGTTCGACGAGGACGAAATGGTATGAGACTAGGATGTCATCTTGTTAGGTCCATATACTAATTAGGGCAACAGGATACCATGACCGAAGCACAACGCATGCAAGAAGGGCGGCGAATGTTCCAGATATTTGCGGCTCGCATGTTTGAGCAACGGGTTATGACAGCATATCGTGAAAAGGTCGCCGAACAACGCCAGAAGCAGCTAATTGACGAGCTCTTGCAGGAGGAGACGTTGAACGAGCAGCGGAATGCCAAGAAGGCCCGGGAAGCGCAAAAGAAGAAGGATAAAAAGCGGTTACAGAGGCAAGCTAAGGAAGAGGAGAAAGCGCGTCGGGATGCCGAGAAAGCTGCCGAAGAAGCCGCCGCCAAGGCTGCACAGGAGAAGAAAGCCGAGGAGCAACGATTGAAGCGAGAGGAACAGCGCAAGAAGCGTGAAGCCGAACGGAAGGCTCAGGAGGAGGAGCGTGCCCGCAAGGAAGCCGAGAAGCAACGGCGTCTCAAAGAGGAAAGAGAACGGCAAGCCGAAACCGAGCGTAAGCAGCGGGAACAGAGGGAAGAGAAGAAGAGGCGAGATGAGACCAAGCGCAAGGAGAAGGAAGAGCGCGAGTTGCAGGAGAAGCGCACCAAAGAGGAGCGTGAGCGCAAGATGCGCGAGGAGCAGGCACAGAAGGATCGAGCCGAACAGGAACTACGAGAGCGTGACGGAAAGCGCGAATCAAAGACTTCACCGCACTCTTTCGGCACTCACCCTTTCAATTATCCGCCTCACGCCCCTCCCGGCTTCCTGCCCTCTCCTCATCATTCTATGCCCTCGCCCATTGTCCCCAAGGTCTCGACTCCTGGAAGGCCACCCCAAACATCTCAACACGGCTCTTCTACATCCTCCCCTCACTCCAACCCTAACAGTGCGGATTCGTCCCATCATCCCTCCATCTCCCCCCGTTCCGTGGCCCATTCGCAGTCGGGAGTGAACTTTGGTAGCAGACAAGGTTATCCTCAGCCTCCTCCATTGCATCACCCTCAGCCATCCGCTCCTCTATCTCCTCTCGGCCGACCAAATCCTCCAGGTTTCCCAAGCCTTGGTGGCTTACCATCCAATCCTCCTGGCATACCAGGGATGACTTCGCGGTCAAGTATTCCTCCAGAGTCGATGTATTCACCCAACGGTGGCATGATGAATCCTTTGCGAGGCTTTCCTGGTCCTGGTGGAATTACTGCACCCCCTGGAATGAATAATGTTCGTCCCATGCCTCCAAGCCGAGTGTTTCCGCCTGATTCTGGACACGGCCTCGGTTTCACTGGTGGCCATGGTGTCCCCGGCGGATTCCCTCTGCAACAAGGCGGCATGCCGAAGACCCACTCCCGACAACATTCTACCTCGTTCGATCGCTCTCCGTTGGATAATGGTTCCCAGCCATTCCCCATCACGCGACCTAGCCCTATCAAGCGCCCATCCAGTTCAGCCCAAGATCGGCAGAACAATGGTAATTCCTCGGTGCAGCGAGAGGTGGATGGCTTGAGTGCTCATCTTGGCAGCAGTGCGCTCCTTGATGATACTGATGCCACATATCCATCAAACCTGTCTCAGTCGTTACCCGGTGCCCCCGCGCCTGGACCATTCCCAGGGCCGACAAGAGCCAGCTTCCAAGGGTCGTCGTTATTCTCGGATCCTCTGGGATCCCCGCAAAGTACCTTCCCGGTTGGCTCTGCAATAGGAAATAACACATGGGGTCCACACTATGGAGGTCCCGCCTTCACGGGTGGCTCTGGTACATGGGGAGCCCCAGCAGCTGGGACTGGATGGCCTCACAATAATGCCTTTACAGCTGGCGGACATCACCGGCCCCACACCTCTCGACCTGTTACAGTCCGTCTGCTGGTTATCCAAGCATGCAAGCACCTCAGCAACATGATGAGCCCACGAAAGGGTGCTGGAACTTTCCATGATATGAATCTTGTTCTCGCTCAGGTGGAAAACCTGCGCCCCTTGGGTGAGCCATCAATCTCGTTGGACGAGATGCTTGATATTTGCGATACAGAGGGCAGCCCACAAAACGGCGGCGGCTCTTTCTCGATCAAAGAAGACC